>ERZ772883.151-NODE-151-length-78743-cov-7.699243_pt1 | contig 78743 bp, 65 predicted proteins | sample MGYA00580575_ERZ772883 | MGnify/ENA primary metagenome ERZ772883 (study PRJEB29015, sample SAMEA2737666) | human gut metagenome | biome: human gut; feature: human-associated habitat; material: faeces | place: China | collected 2012 ... | reverse complement strand
CACTTTCCCCGCGAACCAGCTTAAGGGTGCGCAGCACCGAGGACGAGGACAGCCCGAAGGGCTACCGCAGTCCGAAGCCCGCCTGACGGCGGGCTTTTTTATGGAGAATTTCAAATTTTTCTCGCTGCCCCGGTGGAATTCAAATAGGATTTTCCTTTTGTAGGCGGCATTTTGGGCTGCTCCCGGTTCGGTGCAAATTGTATTTTGATTGTACGGAAACGCCTTTTTTGGATTTTCCTGTTGACAGACTAGGAAAAGCGTGGTATCATGCCACCATTCCATTAAGGCGGCGACGTCGTAAGTTAGGAGGAGTCATCGTGACGAACTCATGTGCCATGCGAATGAACATGATGTGCGCGTGCGTTGGCTCGTGCTATTTGTGTTGCGTCGCTTAAGGAAAGAAGTTGTTTAAGCCCGCCTCGCAATAGTGCGAGACGGGCTTTTTGTTTGGAATGACGCAAAGACGCGGAAGGATGGATGAACGGAATGGAGACGCAGGAGCGAACCGTGCCGCAGATCGAACTGCGGGGGCTCAGCAAGGTCTACCAGATCCCCGGCGGCGAGGTACAGGCGCTGAACAACATCAACCTGGCCATCGAGCAGGGCGACATTTACGGCATTATCGGCATGAGCGGTGCGGGCAAGAGCACGCTGATCCGCTGCCTGAACCGGCTGGACACGCCGACCGACGGACAGGTGCTGATCGACGGTCAGAACATTCTGGCCATGAGCAAGAAGCAGCTTTTGCAGACCCGCCGCCGCATGGCGATGATCTTCCAGCAGTTCAACCTGCTGATGCAGAAGAGCGTGGCCCGGAACGTGCGCTACCCGCTGGAGATCGCGGGCGCGCCCAAAAAGCAGGCCAACGAGCGGGTGATGGAGCTGCTTAAGATCGTCGGGCTGGAGGAGAAGGCCAACGCCTACCCCGCCCAGCTGTCCGGCGGCCAGAAGCAGCGGGTGGCCATCGCCCGGGCGCTGGCCAGCAACCCGGAAATGCTCCTGTGCGACGAGGCCACCAGCGCGCTGGACCCCATGACCACCCAGAGCATTCTGGAACTGCTCAAGAAGATCAACGCCGAGTTGGGCATCACCGTGGTACTGATCACCCACGAAATGGCGGTCATCCGCCAGATCTGCAACAAGGTCGCCATTCTGGACGGCGGCAAGCTGGTGGAGCAGGGTACGGTCGACGACGTGTTCATGCACACCAAGTCCGCCGCAGGCAAGCGCCTGTTCGGCATCCTTCCGGAGAACGAGGACGACGTGCCCACCCAGCCGGCCCTGCGCATCGTCTTCGACGGCTCGGCGGCGGATCAGCCCATCATCAGCCGTCTGGTGAAGGATTTGGGCTTTGACGTGAACATTCTGGCCGCCGACATGCATCAGTTCAACGGCAAGACCTACGGCCAGATGATGGTAGCCCGCCCGGAGGACCCTGCAGAGCTCAAGCAAGTGCAGGATTATCTGGCGAAAGCGGGCCTGACGACGGAGGAGGTGAGCGGGCAATGAACTGGGAGCAACTGGGATCGCTTTTGTGGACGGGAACCGTTGATACGCTGTACATGACCTTCTGGAGCAGCGTGATCGCCTATCTGATCGGTCTGCCGCTGGGCGTGCTGCTGGTGGTCACCCGCCGGGACGGCATCATGCCTTCTCCGGGCTTCAACTCCGTGTTGGGTGTGCTGGTCAACTTTCTGCGTTCCATTCCCTTCATTATTATGTTGGCCATGCTTTTCCCCGTGACCCGCGCCGTGATGGGCACTGCCATCGGCACTCGCTCCATCATCTTCCCGCTGGTCGTCAGCGCGTTCCCCTATGTGGCCCGCATGGTGGAAAGCTCGCTGGAAGAAGTGGATCACGGCATTATCGAAGCCGCCCAGTCCATGGGTTCCACCAATTTCCAGATCATTTTCAAGGTGCTGCTGCCGGAATCCGTTCCTTCTCTGGTGAACGGCGCGGCCATCAGCGTGACGACGATCCTTGGCTACACCGCGCTGGCCAGTGCGGCGGGCGGCGGCGGTTTGGGCGCCCTCGCCATTACCAAGGGCCTGAACGTCCGCAAATTCGACATCATGTACTCGGCCAGCCTGCTGCTGGTGGTACTGGTGCAGATCATCACCGTCTTCGGCACGCGGTTCACCCGCGGCCTGGACCATAAAAAACGCTGATTTCGAAAGGAGAAACCCCGATGAAAAAGCTGTTTGCCGCTATCCTGTCCCTGGTGCTGGTCCTTTCCCTGTCCACTGCCTTTGCCGGTGAAAAACTGTCCGTGATCGCTACCGAGAACCCCCATGCCGAAATTCTGGAGCTGGTGAAGGACGATCTGGCCGCGCTGGGCTACGATCTCGACCTGACCATTGCCACCGACTACGTGATCGAGAATCCCGCCACCGCCGCCGGCGACGTGATGGCCAACTTCTTCCAGCATCTGCCCTATCTGGCCCAGTACAACGGCAGCGTTTCCGAGGCTGAGCAGCTGGTGCCCGTGATCTACACTCACTTCGAGCCCATGGCCATCTATGCCGGCACCAAGTCCAGCCTTGATGACATTGCCGACGGCGACAAAATCGCCATCCCCAACGACCCCGTGAACGAGAACCGCGCGCTGCTGCTGCTGCAGGACGCGGGCCTGATCAAGCTGCCCGAGGGCACCACGCTGGAAAGCACCTGCACTCCTCTGGATGTGGTGGAGAACACCAAGAATCTGGAGCTGGTGGAGCTGAACGCCGAGCTGATCACCGGCGCGCGCTCCGACGTGGCCTACGCGGTCATCAACGGCAACTACGCCACGTTGGAAAAGCTGGTGCCCAATGTAGACGGCCTGTACGTGGAGGCCGCCGACAGTCAGGCCGCCCAGTCCTACGTGAACGTGGTGGTTGTGAAGCCCGAGAACGCCGAAGCGGATTGGGTCAAGGCGCTGGAGAAGGTCATCTACACCCAGAAGGTGTATGATCTGATCGTGGCTTCCGGCTTCGCCCCCACCTTCACCCCTGCGGACGCTCAGTAAAAACACAAAGGGTTGGGGCTTTATCCCCATCCCATTTACTGCAAAATGTCTCTGCTTCTTCGGCAGGGACATTTTGTTTTGGTGAAAAAACGTCCATCCCCGTAGAAAGTGCTCGCCAAAAGCCGAAAGTTTCCCCTATCTAATTTTTTTGGTTTTTTTCAAAAAAGCTGTTTCACTCTCTGCGGTTTTGGTTATATAATAGATGCAGGCGATAAGAAACCTGCCACCAAGAAAAATACCAAAACTTTTAGGAGGTACATGAATATGAAGTGGGTTTGCTCTGTTTGCGGTTATGTTTACGAAGGTTCCGAGGCTCCCGAATTCTGCCCCCAGTGCAAGGCTCCCCGCGCCAAGTTTGTGAAGGCCGAGGGCGAAAAGGTGTGGGCCGCCGAGCATGTGGTCGGCGTGGCCAGCGATGTGCCGGAAGAAATCAAGCAGGGTCTGCGGGAGAACTTCACCGGCGAGTGCACCGAGGTCGGCATGTATCTGGCTATGGCCCGCGCCGCTCATCGGGAAGGCTATCCGGAAATCGGCCTGTACTGGGAAAAGGCCGCTTACGAAGAAGCCGAGCATGCCGCCAAGTTCGCCGAGCTGCTGGGCGAAATGGTCAGCGCTTCCACCAAGGAAAACCTGACCGTCCGTGTGGAAGCCGAAAACGGCGCCACCATGGGCAAGACCGAGCTGGCCAAAAAGGCCAAGGCGCTGGGTCTGGACGCCATCCACGACACCGTGCACGAAATGGCCCGGGACGAAGCCCGTCACGGCAAGGCCTTCGAGGGTCTGCTGAAGCGGTACTTCGGCTAATCGAATCACAACTGAAGGGATTGTCCCAAGTGGGGCAATCCTTTTTTGATGGTTTTTCGTTGACAGGCCTTTCTTCGGGCGTTACAATAATAGAGTCGATTCGAAGAAGGGAAAACGGCAATCGCATAGAAATCGGGGCAATTCTGCCGCTTTGGCGCGCAGGGCATCAAAATGCAGCGTCCTCGTTTCCTTTCTTTCTCAATCAGGAGGTACGAAAGATGGATAACCCGACAATCAACATCAACGTCACCAATGGCAGCGGAGAATCCCGTTTTGACGGCGGACTGCTGCAGCTGGTCGGCTGGACGCTTCTTGGGCTGCTGATCACGGTCTGTACGCTGGGCATTTGCCTGCCGTGGGCCTACTGCATGGTTTACCGTTGGGAGGCGAAGCACACGGTCATCAACGGCCACCGGCTGGCCTTCGACGGCACGGCGATGCAGTTGTTCGGGAAATGGCTTCTCTGGCTGCTGCTCACCATCGTCACGGTAGGCATTTACAGCTTCTGGGTGAATATCAAGCTGAAAAAGTGGAAAGTGCAGCATACGCGGTTTGCAGATTAAATGCTGTTTCATAAAATCAGGGAGGGAAAGCCTTGTGGGGTTTTCCCTCCCTTCCATTGGTTTGTGCGATTACTTTTCGTCTGCTTTTTGGGATTCCTGCATCTTTTCCAACAGACGGTTATTCTTCTTCACTTCATCAATCAGTTCGCCAAAGCCGTATGCCATCAGGGAAGAAAGCCAGCAAACCAGCGAACCGCCTAGCATAATGCCAAGGCCGGCTCCTATCGTCGGTTGATAACGACTGTTTTGTGTTAAAAGAAACGCTCCAACTATAACGCAGAATATAATTCCAATCCAGCAAAAAACGGTGGTCGCCGTTTTGATTTTTCCGCCGATATGACTGAACAATCCTGCTTCCTCCCCTTCTTTTTCGGCAAAATAGTCTTTTGGGGGAACAGCGTCCGGTTTCGCTGTTTCGATTCCTTTTTTCATTCTGGCTACCTCCGGCGCGTTCAGAGAAAGAATTTCCATCAGATTTTCTTTGACTTCCCCGCCGGGCATCCGGCTCGCGTAACCATAAATGGAATTGATCGCCTTTTCCATTTCATCCGGGTCATTGCTTTCCTGAATGACGTCCAACTGTTTTTTACACTTTTCACAGCAATGCACGTCCGCGTTCTTTTCATCGGAATGAAAAAGAACTGGCGAATCGGCATATTTGATTTCCCGATGGCAGATAGCGCAGAATTCTTCGTCCATATGTCCCCCGCAATACGGACATACCGTCGCCTGATCGTATACTTCTTGATGACACCTGGGACATTTTGTCATTGCCATTTTTTCTTCCCCCATATTCCTGTTTTTGGTTCATATTTCAAACAAGTGAAATATCTTCTTCAGTCAATACTGCCTTTCTTTGAATGATCGCAAGCATCAATCAACAACAGTATGCTTTCTTTTATATAATAACATATATTTATTGCTTTTTCAATCAAATAAACCAGAAATAGCAGAGCATTTTCCCATCCTGCGCAGCTATCATACGATAGTGAGGTGACGGCAATGGACGAACTATTCGTGCGGGAGAGAATCACACAGCTGCGCCTGCGGAAGGGTGTATCAGAATATCGAATGAGCTATGACCTCGGCCACAGCCGGGGCTATGTGCACAATATTTCCTCCGGTAAGGCCCTTCCTCCCATGAAGGAGTTTTTCGCCATCTGCGATTACTTCGAGCTGACGCCCCAGCAGTTTTTCGACGAAGGGACGCAGAACCCCGAGCTGATTCAAAAGGCTATCGCGGGGATGAAGCAGCTGGACGAGACTGATTTGTTGATGCTTTTGGGACTCATTAACCGCCTTCTGGAAAAGAAATAAATAGCAAACCGCCCGCCGGAGACTTCCCGGCGGGCGGTTTGGGCTTCATGCGGTTTATTCAGCTTCGTAGCACACATAAGCGTTTGCGGTGCTGATTTCGATATTGTTCGTCTGGAAGTAGCGGATGAAATCGCTGTCGATATACACACGAATGGTCACGGTGCTGCCGGGATGAACGCCCAGGCTGTCAGCATACTCGCCCCGAACGTAGACCAGATTGCCCTCCTGATCGTGCAGCGCCACGGTGACGTACGGGCCATACTGGATAGCGTCGGTATTGTTGGTCAGGGTGACGTACACATAGCTGTCGTATTCATCCTTCATCTCCAAGGTGGCCTCGCAGGGCACAAACGTTACCTCGGAGGCGTAGTCCTCCGTGTCCATGGAGAACTTGAAGTCGGCGATATCGGCGGTTTCCAGCGCGCTTTCCCAGATGGAATCGCTGACATACAGAGATTCGCCGGGCTGCAGGATCACCGAGGACGGATTGGCGGTCACATAGCTTTCGGAAACCAGCACATCGTCGTCGGAGCTGAAGCACACCAGTTTACCGGTGCCAACGCCGATGGCAGCGTCGCCGGTGTTTTCCACCTTGGCAAAGAAATAGGCATTGCTGGAGCCTTCAAACTCGATCAGATTCTTTTCGGTCACGGTGAGCTTTCCTTCGGCCAGCGCCGTCACGGAAAACAGGCAAACTACCAGAGCGAGTACCAGTGCAAAAAACCGCTTCATTGGTCTTTCCTCCCAAAACATCTTCATTTTCGGCGGTGAAAACCGTCTAAACCATACCTATTATAGGGCATCCTTTTTCAAAAGGCAAGCTCAAAAAACCAGTTCGCCGGGACGGTAGCCATGGGGAAGTTCTTCTTCCTCCAAAAACGCGAAGGATTCATCCTGCAAAATGGGCAGGAAGGCTTCGTAGGGCAGCCGGTCAAACTCGCAGGTATAGCTGCTGGAACCAAACCATCCGCCCTCCTTGGCCCGCAGATTCAGGTCGCGGGCGAATTTGGTATGGTTGGAGCAGTCATGCACCACGATGGGCCAGCGTTCTTCGTCCGCCTGTTTCATCAGACGGAAGGTGATCTCCCGGCTCCAAATAGGCGACACATAGCCCTGACGGCAGAGGTACAGCTCCTCGCCCCAGTAATTTCCAATGTTGTTGGGATTCAGGTGCAGTTCGGCGCAGTTCATGAAGTCGATCCCCGTAGCCAGGATCTGCTCCTTCTTCTGTTGGAACTGCCGTTCGAAATCCGGGGTCATGGGTGTTTCGATACCCACGAAGGGGATATATTTTTTCGCCGTTTCCATGGCGCGGATGACCTTGTCCGCGCAGCCGGAAGCACCCAGATTGAACCGCAACTCGTTCAGGCCGCTTTCCCCCAGCGCCCGCAGGTTTTCTTCTGTGGCCAGCGTGCCGTTGGTGTACATATGCTGGTGAATGCCCGCCTCCCGGAAGCGGCGGATAATACCGTAGTACTTTTCAATTTCCATAAAGGGTTCCAGATAGACGTAGGAAATGCCCGTGGGCTTCTTCTGGATGGACAACAGCAGCGGAATATCCCGCTCCCGGAAGCGGGTACCGCCGATCTCCCACAAGCCCTCGCCCACCGGCGGCTGGCAGTCCATTTCGCCGAAGTCGTAGCAGAACGGGCATTGCAGATTGCACTTGTTGGTCTTGCGGATGGCCGTCAGGCCCGTGCCAAGCAGGCAGGAGCAGCAGCCCCGGGGAAATTTCTTTTCATCGCCCACATACAGGGTGCGGCCCTGCAGATTTTTCCGATGGGGAATCTCCCCCATCAGCCGCTCGTTCCGTGCGTCCACCGCGTCCTCGATCTGGCTGAACACCGCATAGATGATCTCCTGCTGGTGCTGCTGAATCTCTTCATCCTCCGGCAGAGCGGCAAAAAAAGTAAACCAGCTCAGCGCGTCCTTTTTGGAAATTTTCATGCTTTCATCCTCCCGGAATCCCGTTGTATTTCGCGTTTTTCAGTATGACACGCGCTTGGCGGCTTGTCAATGCAAACCGCTCCCGGCGAAAAAGCTCAGAGAGACCGAACGCTTTCTCCCTCCACCAGCCGTCCCGGAATGGTTACGTACCGGGGCAGAAAATCCTGCGGCTTCTCAATGGCTTCCAGCAGCATTCGGGCCGCTTCCTGCCCCATGACGGAAATATCCTGCCGGTAGGTGGTCAGTCGGGGGGTGAACAGCTGGGCCAGCTTGATGCCGTCGTACCCGGCGTAGCTGAGGTTTTCCGGCAGCGTCACGCCGTCCCGTCGGAGCAGATCCAGTCCGCCGATGCAGGAATAATCGTCCTGAAACAGAATGCAGGTGGGCGTCTCCTCCAGCGCCAGCAGGGCTTTCGCTTCCCGGGCGGCGCTTTTGCGGTCGTGATACAGCGCCGGACGAAGATAGGCTTCCGGAATGGACAGCTCCAGCTCACTGCAGACAGACCGGAAACTTTGCAGCCGGGTGCGGGTCACGCTGGTGTCCTCGCCATGGATAAAAGCGATCTTCCGATGACCCTTTTCATAGGCCAGCCGCACCAGTTCGCCCGTGCCCTGCATATTGTCGGACAGCACCGCGCCCCGGCCCGGAAAGGTATTCTCAATGGATATCATAGGCAGCTTGCTTTCCAGAATTTCCCGCATTTCTTCCTGACGAAAACCGGCGCTCATGATGATAATTCCATCGTATCTCCGATAAACGCAGTATTGCAGCAGTTCTCCCGCCGTGTGCAGGCGCAGGGAATTGATAGGCGTTACATCATAGCCGCTGCCCTCCATCACTTCCTGAATGCCGGCGGCGACCCGGGAGAAAAAGTCATGCGTCCAGATATTTTCATCCCGCTGGCACATGAGCAGCCCAATGGTCTGAGAGCGGTTGGTTTTCAGGGTGCGGGCCGCAGCGTTTGGCGTATAGCCCATCTGGGTCGCCACCTGACGAATATGCCGCGCCGTTTCTTCCCCGATGTCCGGCATTCCGTTCAGCGCCTTGCTGACCGTTGCCACCGAACATTTGCATTTGACGGAAATATCCTTGAGCGTGACCATAAACGTCGCTTCCTCTCCTACGCGCCGTTTCTTCAGCGCAAAACAAAAGAAACAAAACGTGCGTCCTCAATCGTTTACGCCATTATAGCGGAAAGCCCGACAGGGTGTCAATAGGCACAAAAGCCCCATCCCGGCACCTGTCCGGCCGGGACGGGACTCACAGATTTCTGTTGGGCCGTTCGTGTTTTATTTGTAGAACAGTGCTGCCCATGTGGCGTTTTCAGCCGAAAACGGACATGACCAGCACCGCCAGTATGATCAGCGGCAGCACATACGTCATGTAAGGACGGATCCAGCGTGGCAGCCGAGCGCCCCGGTCTCCCAGATTGACCTCGGCAAAATACCGATCCCATCCCCAGCCGTACCGAGTAGTGCAGAAAAGCACGTAGAACAGACTGCCGATGGGCAATAACAGATTGGAAACGGCAAAATCCTCCAAGTCCATAATGCCGAGGCCAAAAATCTTTACGCTGCTCCACACATTCAGACTCAGCGCACAGGGCAGGGAAAGAACCATCAAAAGCGCCGCGTTGATCAGGGCGATCATCCGGCGGTTCAGTTTCGTCAGCTCCAGCCAGAAGGACATGATGTTTTCAAACACGGCAATGACCGTAGAAAAAGACGCGAAAATCATGAACAGGAAGAATAGCATGCCGATCACCCGCCCGCCGGGCATTCCGTTGAAGATGCTGGACAGGGTGGTGAACAGGAAGCCCGCGCCCACGCTGCCAGCGTCGGCGGTCACGCCCTGATTGTAGGTAAAGCAGGCCGGGAAGATGATCATGCCGGACATGATCGCCACAAGGGTATCCAGACACACGATGGTGACGGATTCGCCCAGCAGACGGCGTTCCTTGCCGATATAGCTTCCGAAGATCGCAATCGAGCCAATGCCGAGGCTCAAGGTAAAGAAGGACTGCCCCATCGCCGCAGAGATCACCGTGCTCACGCCCGCTTCTTCCAGCCGCTTCAGCGAAGGCACCAGATAAAAGCGCAGCCCCTCCGCCGCGTTGGGCAGCGTAGCGGAATAGACCGCCAGCCCGATCATCAACGCCAGCAGCGCCACCATCATCCACTTGGTAATGCCCTCCACGCCCTTTTGCAGGCCCATGGAGCAAATGCCGAAGCAGATCAGAATGACGGCGAAGGCGCTTACCACCATCAGGCCCGGATTGCTGACCATACTGCCGAACACCGCCGACAGGCCCTCCACCCCGGAGGCGCTCATGATGGAGCCGGTCAGATATTTCACAAAATAAATGACCATCCAGCCGGAAATGACGGTATAGAACATCATCAGCAGATAATTGCCGCAGATGCCCAGATATTTCATCAGGTGCCATTTCTGGCCCTTCTTTTCCAGCACGTCAAAGGAGGAGGCGATGCTGCGCTGGCTTCCGCGGCCCACCGCCAGCTCCGCGCTCATGATGGGCAGGCCCAGCAGCACCAGAAACGCAATGTATATCAATACAAAGACTCCGCCGCCGTAAGCGCCCGTAATGATGGGAAAACGGTACACATTTCCAAGGCCGATGGCGCATCCGGCCGATATCAGAATAAACCCAAGCCGCGAGGCGAATTTTTCACGGGATCGCTCCATTGCATCTCACCATCTCTAACATCATTTGTCAAAACCTGTCATTGTTTCAGGCTATCAGAAAATGGCGGAAGATGCAAGCTGCAAAAGCGCTAATTTTCATTTTTGCCCATTGAAAACAGAAAAAGTACAAAGAAACGTTCCTAAAAATCCGCCCGAAATGCCCGTTGCTTTTTTTCCTTAAAAACGGTATGATAGTAAACGGCACATTTGTTCTGATCGAATCACCGGCGGGTGTGTTTTCGCCCGTCCCATTATGGAGGAGAAGCATCATGGCAAGACATCAACAGTTCGGCGGATTTGGCGGCGGAGCCAATATGCAGCAGCTCATGCGTCAGGCCCAGAAGCTGCAGGAGCAGATGACGAAGGCGCAGGAGGACATCGAGGCCCGGGAATTTTCCGCACAGGCCGGCGGCGGCATGGTCAGCGTGACCGTCAACGGCAAGCATGAAGTGACCGGCATCCAGATCAAGCCCGAGTGCGTGGATCCCGAGGACGTGGAAATGCTGCAGGACATGGTGATGGCCGCGGTGAACGAGGCCCTGCACACCGCTGAGGAGACCCGTCAGAGTGAGCTGGGAAAACTGGCCCCCGGCATGGGAGGCATGTTCTAAGCCATGGCGCAGCTGGAACCCATCGCCAAAATGGTGGCGCAGCTGTCCCGTCTGCCGGGCGTAGGCACCAAGAGCGCCCAGCGGCTGGCCTATCACATCATCAGTATGCCGCTGGAAGATGTGCGGGAGCTGGCGACGGCGATCTACAGCGGCCGCAAATCCATCCGGTATTGCAGCGTGTGCGGCAATTATTCCACAGACGAGCTTTGCGACATCTGTCGGGACGAACGGCGGCATAACGGCCAAATCTGCGTCGTGCGCGACCCCCGGGACGTGGCCGCCATCGAGCGGATGCGGGATTTTCAAGGGCTGTACCATGTGCTTCACGGCGCTCTTTCCCCCATGGACGGCGTGGGGCCGGAGGATATCCGCATCAAAGAATTGATGGCCCGTTTGAACGATCCGGATGTGAAAGAGGTCATTCTGGCCACCAACCCGGACATCGAGGGCGAAGCCACGGCCTCCTATCTGGCGCGGCTCATCAAGCCCATGGGCATTCGCGTTACCCGGATCGCCCACGGCGTGCCGGTGGGCAGCGATCTGGAATACGCCGATGAGATCACCCTTTCCAAGGCCATGGAGGGCCGCCGGGAAATGTAAACTTCTTCTGGCCGCGCATTGCGCGGCCATTCCTATTTACCGCATTCCGAACCAAAATCCGGGATGCAGAAAGGAACCAAAGATGCAGAACGCTTCGGTTTCGACGCTGATTTTAGGCGGACTGGCGCTGGTTTTGATCGTGCTGGCTGTGGTGCTGATCGCGCTGGTGGTGCAGGGTCAGCGCAGGCAGCGGCAGGAGTTTCGCCGCTTTCAGGAGCAGCTCTGGAAGGGGCTGGAAGGCATGGAGGACGACCTGCTGGAGCAAAGCGCGGCCCAGCGGCGGGAACTGTCCGAGACCATGCAGCGCACCAGCGACGGCCAAATCTCCCTGCTGTCCAACGTATTGAAAATGCAGGGTGACCAGCTCAACAGCCTGTTGGAGCGCAACGACGCCCGTATGGAGTCCCTGCGCCGCACCTTGGACGAGGGCGTGCAGCGCCTTGCCAACGAAAACCGCCGTCAGCTGGAAGAAATGCGCCAGACGGTGGACGAAAAGCTGCACAGCACGCTGGAAAAGCGACTGAACGACAGCTTTGCGCAGGTCAGCCAGCGGCTGGAACAGGTGTATAAGTCTCTGGGCGAGATGCACACGCTGGCCAGCGGCGTAGGCGACCTGAAACGGATGCTGGGCAACGTCAAGACCCGGGGCGTATGGGGCGAGATGCAGCTGGGCTCACTGCTGGAACAGGCGCTGACCTCGTCGCAGTATGCGCGGAATGTGGCGGTGGTCCCTGGCTCACAGGAGCGGGTGGAGTTCGCTGTGATCCTGCCGGGCAAGGAAGACCGGCCCGTCTATCTGCCCATCGACAGCAAATTCCCGCAGGAGGATTACACCCGGCTGACGGCGGCTGCGGAGGCTGGGGACGGCGAAGCCTGCGAAGCGGCTCGGCGCGCCCTGATGAACGCCGTGCGCACCGAGGGCAAGCGGATCGGCAAATACATCGTTCCGCCCTATACCACGGATTTCGCCGTGATGTTCCTGCCGCTGGAAGGCCTTTATGCCGAGGTCATGCGCAACGCGGAAGTAGTGGAGACCCTGCAGCGGGAGCAGCGCATTCTGGTAGCGGGGCCCAGTACACTGCTGGCACTGCTGAACAGCCTGCAGATGGGCTTCCGCACGCTGGCGATCGAGCAGCGCTCCGCCGAGGTCTGGAAGCTGCTGGGGGCGGTCAAGACCGACTTCGGCAACTTTGCCAAGGTGCTGGAGCACACGCAGGAAAAGCTTCGTCAGGCCAGCGACAGCATCGACAGTGCCTTTGTGCGCACCCGCAGCATCGAAAAGCGCCTCCGCAGTGTGGAAGCGCTGGAAGAAAGCGAAGCCGGAAAATATCTGCCGCCGGATACGCAGGAATGAATGGGAGCTTCCATGCGGCGAACGCGTTGCAGAGTCTTTTCTTCTAACTTGGCAGGACGGGCAGACAGAATGACTCTATCGAAGGGCGCAAGTGGAGGGCGCTGCCAGTCAATTCCCCGTCTCTGCTGAGAAAGTGCCCGTCCAGCGGATTATTCGGTGAAACCGAACGTAAGCGCAATATGAGCAAACATTTTGGCAGCACTTTTCACAACATTCAAGCGCTGCCGAGTCCCCCTTTTTTCCAGCACGCAAAAGGGTCTGCCTATCAGCAAGGCAGACCCTTTTCTTTGTAGCTTACTTTCGCCAATCCCGTCCGGTGGGCACCGGCTGTTCGTTTTCATCCAGCCAGTAGGAAGCCAGATTCGGCATATCGTCCGTCAGGTCGAACCGTCCCTTCGGCACGTCCAGCCCGATGGGGCCGTGGTTCAGGATCAGCGACACATAGTCCTGAATCGAGGTAAGCGGCTTTTCCAGACGGACGCCGAAGATTTCATCCCGCGTCCGGGGCAAAGCGGAATTATGATTGTCCGAACCTGCCGTCATGGGCAGGCCATACTCCGTCCCGTAGCGGTAGGCAAACGCGTCGTTGTAGGGCACATTGGCCGCGTTGGCCGCTTCAATGCCGTCACAGTAATGCAGCCCCAGACGAATTTTATCAATGTAGCCCCGATCCCGGAAGGGATGGGCCTGCACCACGCAGCCGCCCGCCGCGCGAACGCCCTCCAGCTGCTCCTTGCGGTTCCAGTGTTCCACTTCGGGATGGTTCAGCAGCCATTCCTTGTCAAGGCCGTAGATCAGGTATTCGTCGCCCTGATAATTCTGCTCCCAGCCGAAGAAAACGTCCAGCCCGATCCGCTGGCCTTCCCGCCACGCATCTTCGTAACCGAGGCAGAAAAGCTCCACGCGCTTTTCCCACGGCAGGTCAGCGGGAACGCCCGTATTGCCGCCGAAGAAATGATCCGTGATAATGATGCCCTGAAAGCCCAGCTTTTTGTAATATTGAGCGTGCTGCTTGCCGTTGGATACGCCGCACAGACTGCCGAATCGGGTATGCATATGCGTTTCATACAGGTAAGCCATGGGTTTTTGATGCTCCTTCTGTTCAAGATAAGGGGATCAGTCCACCGCCACCAAATGGAATTGAGTGGCCATATAGTCGCCCCATGCGCGGGGAATGGTCAGTCCGTGGGTCATCAGCTCGTCGCCGCCGTAAACGCGGCCACTCTCCACATCGCGGTACTCCTTTTCAGCATCCAGACCCCGCAGGGGCAGCAGCAACGGCTGCCGGTTAGGCTCGGCCGGGCCGTACACATGGGTGACGACGGCTTCGCGCCGGTCTTCGCTGACGCTCATAAAGGCCGTTTTGCTGCCCTCAAAGGGAGAACAGAGCCGGTAGAACTCGCCATATAAAAGCAGGGGCTGCAAGGCCTTGACCTTTTCGTTCAGACGGCGAATCTCGTCCAGTTCTTCCTTAGGCAGTTTGGTCAGATCCAGCTCATAGCCATAGGTGCCGCCCATGGCCACCGCTGCCCGGGTAGCCAGCGGCGTAGAACGACCCATCTGGTGATTGGGCACAGCGGACACGTGCGCGCCCATGGTGGAAACCGGGAACACCATCGACGTGCCGTACTGAATACGGCAGCGCATGAAAGCGTCGGTATCGTCGCTGCACCACGCCTGCGGCATATAGTGCATCATGCCGAAATCGAAACGTCCTCCGCCACCGGCACAGCTTTCAAACAGTACGTCGGGGAAGCGGCTGGTCACGGCTTCCAAAATTTCGTACAGGCCCAGAATGTAGCGGTGGTTCAGCTCCTTCTGGTGCGCGCTGTCCAGTCCGTCGGAGTGGAGCATATTCATATTGCGGTTCATGTCCCACTTGACGTAGTCCACATTGCCCCGCTCCATGGCGGCACTGACCGCGTCGATGATGTACTCCCGCACTTCCTTGCGGCTCAGGTCCAGCACCAGTTGATGGCGGCTCTCCACCTGCATCCGGCCGGGAATGTGGATGCACCAGTCGGGATGAGCACGGTACAAATCGCTGTCGGGAGAGATCATCTCCGGCTCGAACCACAGGCCGAATTTCAGCCCCAGCCCATGGATCTTGTCGGACAGACCCCGCAGCCCATTGGGCAGCTTGCGCCGGTCGTCCACCCAGTCGCCCAGAGAGCTATTGTCCACGTCCCGATGGCCGAACCAGCCGTCGTCCAGCACAAACAGGTCGATGCCCACATCTTTGGCACAGGCGGCCAGTTCCAGCAGCTTATCCTCGTTGAAGTCGAAATAAGTGGCCTCCCAGTTGTTCACCAGCAGGGGACGGCTGGCATGGGCGTACTTGCCCCTGGTGATGTAGCGGCCGCACAGGTGATGGAACTCCCGGCTCATGCCGTTCAGGCCGTTGGCCGAATAGCACAGATAGGCTTCCGGGGTCTGGAAGCTGTCGCCGGGCTTCAGTTCCCAGCTGAACTGGAAGGGCTGAATACCGATCTGCGCCCGGGCCATGTCGTTGCAGTCCACGAACACATCGGCCCAAAAGCTGCCACTGTAGCACAGGGACAGGGCATAGACCTCGCCTTCATCCTCCGTGACGGTGGATTTCCCCAGTGCCATAAAGGGGCAGGCCTGGTGGCTGCTGGCGCCTCGAACGGATTCGACCCCCTGATGGCCCGGAACCAGCGGGCGGGTAACCATCTGCCGCTCCCGCGCCCACGCGCCGCTCAGGGTTGTCAGCTGGGCATGGGTATTTTCAAGATCCACACAGGCGCTCAGGGCTCTTTCCAGCACCACGGCCTGTTCCCCGTCGTTCACCACCCGCATGTTCCGGGCGATCACGTCGATATCGGGGTACACGCTGTAGCTCAATTCCACCGCAACGCCGCTGTGCTCGTCCCGAAGGCGCAGCACCAGTGTTTCGGCTTCTTCCCCGCGGGCGGAAGGCAATCCTTTCAGGGCAGGCTTGCCCTTCAGGATTTCATGGGAATCGTAGCAAAGATCCAGCGCGCTGCTGCCATCGGCCTGCCGGACTTCCAGCATCCCCTGACGCATATCGCCGCAGCCGAAGACCGGGCATTCCTGTGGCAGGGTGTCCAGCGGCAGCTCGTGCAGGGTGAAACCTTCTTCCCGTTGATTGCAGCAGCGCTCCATCACGTCCGCATGGATCGCGCGCACCTTTTTGCCCCAGTATTGATGGATCGGATATTTGCCCGCCACCAGTCGAATGATATAGCTGATGCGGTCGTTTTGCAAATGAAAAACCTGATTTTCCGGCGAATACAGAATCGGCATAGTTGTCCCTCAATTCATGGAATTTTCAGTTTGTCCCATCAAAGTATATCCCCACGGCCTTTCCCCTGTCAAGAGACAACCCCGCCGTCCGACGCTCCTCTCTTGACAAAGGGGATACGTTGTATTAGGCTTTGACAGGAAACATTTTTCGACGGTTTTCCATCTGAATATGCAAAAGATAATGGAGGAATTTCCATGCTGGCAAAGGAACGTGCGAAGATTTGGGCAACGGATCCTCATTTTGACGAAAAGACCCGGAAAACGGCGGCGCAGATGCTGGAAAACGAAGAGGAGCTGCTTTCCGCCTTCGGGACGGAGCTGGCCTTCGGCACCGGCGGTCTGCGGGGCGTGCTGGGCATTGGCACCAATCGAATGAACGAATACACCGTTGGCCGCGCTACACAGGGGCTGGCGGACTATCTGCAGGAAAGAAGCGGCAAAAGCGTCGCCATCGGCTATGACTCCCGTCTGTGTTCCCAGGACTTTGCCTATTTTGCGGCGGGTGTGCTGGCCCGAAACGGTCTGACCGCCCACGTCTACCCCCGGCTGATGCCCACCCCCATGCTGTCCTTTGCGGTGCGGGAGCTGGGCTGCGACGCGGGCATTGTCATCACCGCCAGCCACAACCCCGCCCAGTACAACGGCTACAAGGTCTACGGCTCCGACGGCTGCCAGATCACGCAGGAGGCGGCGGAATCCATTACCGACTGCATTGAAAAGGTTCCCTACGGCGCACCCCAGTCCATGCCGGAAGCGGAAAGCCGCGCCGCCGGTCTGCTGCGGGATGTGCCGGAGGAAATTGTCGACCGTTTTCTGGAAAAAACGCTGTCCTGCCGGGTGGCCCCCGAAGCGGAAGCGCCCCTGCGCCTGATCTACACGCCCCTGCACGGCACGGGGCTGGAGCCTGTGACCAAAACGTTCCGCCGCATGAAGGGCATCCAGTTCACCTGCGTGACCGAGCAAACCACCCCCGATGGACATTTTCCCACCTGTCCAAAGCCCAACCCGGAGCTGCGGGAGGCTCTGCGCTGCGGTCTTGAGCTGGCGGAAAAAGAAAACGCGTCCCTGCTCATCGCCACCGACCCGGACTGCGACCGGGTGGGCGTGGCCGTCCGGGAAAAGGACGGGCGCTACACTGTGCTCACCGGCAACGAAGTAGGGCTACTGCTGCTGGAACACATTCTGAAGACCCGCACGGCGCTTGGCACCATGCCGGAAAACCCGGTGGTGGTCAAGACCATCGTCACCAGCGATCTGGCCTTCGCCATTGCCCGGCGTTACGGCGCGGAAGTGACGGAATGCCTGACCGGCTTCAAGTACATCGGCGAGATCATCGGCCGTTTGGAACAGGAGGGCCACCCGGAGCGCTACGTCTTCGGCTTTGAGGAAAGCTGCGGCTATCTGGCCGGAATCCACGTCCGGGACAAGGACGGCGTAATGGGCAGTATGCTGGTGGCGGAAATGGCGCAGTGCGCCGCCGCTGAGGGCCGCACGCTGGCCGAAGAAATGGAGCGCCTGTACGAGACCTACGGCTTCATGGAAAACCGGCTGCTGAATTTTGATATTGCGGGCGCGGAACCCATGAAGGAAATGGCCCGGGTGATGGCTTCTCTGCGGGCCGAGCCGCTTTCTTCTCTGGCAGGCAGCCCGGTGGAGACCGTCAAGGACTACGCCCCCGGCATCGAGGGTCTGCCCAAGAGCGACGTATTGAGCTACCAGACCGCCGACGGCAAAAAAGCCATCGTGCGCCCCTCCGGCACCGAGCCTAAGGTGAAGGTCTACCTGAGCGCCCGCGCCGCCAGCCGCGCCGAGGCCGAATCGGCGCTGAATCGGATGGAAGCGGAGATCAACGAGCGGGTGTTGGGGAAATAAGATCAAAGGAACCGAAACCATGACAGAGATCATCGCGCGCCGGCAGTTTGCGCCGCTTTACATCTGGTTGGATATTGCGTTTCCTGCTTCTGCTGCTCTATCAGAAAAAATACATGACGATGCTGGTCGGGCTGGGCATGGGCGTTGTATAACATGCTGGTGGACTACGGCGTTTTCCACCTGATATGCCATTCCCGCAGCATCTCTGACGAGTACAGTCTTTTCTGGGTGCTTCTGTGGATGTCCATGAGCTATGGGTTCACCAACTTTACTTGGATCTGGCTGTGCCTGTCGAAAGACGAGCACTTGCCGGAATGGTCGCTGCTGATCCTGAGCTGGTGGTTCTGCTGCCCGCTGTTGACGCAGACCTTTGTGCTGAACGCCGTGCCGATCGTGATCCAGCGCACCACGGGCGCCTACCATGGCTATATGGCTCTCATTCTCTTTGTGGGTTACTTGGGCGCCATCGTCTACGACCTGCGCCAACAGCAGAAAGAGCAGCGCATCAACCTCCCGTGGCTTCTATCCATCGGCGTTCTCGTTCAATTTGGCTGGGAAGCGGCACTTTTGTTAGGGGGGATCCGCAGCGCGGGCTTTGCCACGGCAGGAGAAAAGCTCCATACGCTCGTCGTCAATTCGCTTCTGGAAACCAATCTGGGAATGCCATATGTGTACGGTCTTTATATCGCGTATTCCCGCCGCTTTACGGAGCAGCTCGGCAGACGCGCGGCACCGCTTTCTTTCTCGGAACGGATCGCAGAGAACAATCAAAAGCAGCAGAGGAAGCGAGCTTAAGAACTGTATTTTCAGCATTGCACCAAACAGATCAGAAAGAAGGGCTTTCCTTATGACCTTCACCCCCTCCAGTGAAATCAAGGTGTCCATGCTGCCGGAACAGCGGGAATGGGTGGGTACGCCGGAGATGATCGAGCGGGCCGTACAGCGGGAGGACACCGTCGCCTTTGACATTTGGGATGAAAACCAACTGGTAGGTTTCGTCCTGCTGCGAAAATTTCAGGAGGGCGAATGGTTCCTTTGGGAGTACGTCATCGACTGCGCGATGCAGCGCCGTGGCTACGGGCGCAAGGCCCTTGGAGCGCTGATCCGGCTGATGCAGGAGCGGTACGGTCTGCATTCCATGACCACCACCTACATCTGGGGCAATACAGTAGCCGCCCATCTGTACGAATCATTGGGCTTTGTGGAAACGGACGTGGTGGACGAGCCGGATTGCCACGAGGTCAACATGATCTTTCACTGCGTATAATTTCGCCGCAACAGACAAAATCCCGGCAAAGCTTTGAATGGCTCTGTCGGGATTTTGTTGTATTCCCTTACGCCTCTACAGGGAGCGTCACTGTGAACGGCGCGCGGCTGTCCTCGCCTACAGCAATGCGCACCTTTCCACGTGGCGTTACGGCGCGACCTTCAGCGTCCAGCTGAGAAAGCTGAGCAAGGGTCAGTTCGAAAGTCACTTCCATTTGCTGACCCACGCCGAGGCAAATGCGCTGCCAGTCGGTCAGGGAACGCACCGGCGTAAGCTGGCCTGGCACATGAACGTTGCTGTAGAGCTGGATGACCGTTTCTCCGGCCCGGTTGCCCGCATTGCGGACTTTGGCTGTCACATGGAACGGCTCATTTGCCTGAATCACGTCAGTATCGGCGCGAATATCCGAAATTTCAAACTGCGTATAGCTCAGGCCGAAGCCGAAGGGGAACAGCGGGGCGTTCTTTTCGTCCAGATAGCGGCAGGAATAGCGGTTTTCCTCCGTGGTGTATGGACGGCCCGTAGGAATGCGGTCGTGATGAATGGGAATCTGGCCGGTGCAGCGTGGGAAGGTCACGGGCAGATGGCCGGAGGGGTTCTCCTCGCCCACCAGCAGACGGCGAATGGCTTCCGCGCCCTCGCTGCCGGGGAACCACGCGTTCAGCAAGGCATTGCAGAAGGGCAACGCATCCGACAGCACCAGCGCCCGGCCGCAGAACAGCACCATCACGATGGGCTTGCCCAGTTCGGACAGGGCGTAAAGCTCCTGCAGCTGTTCTTCCTCCAGCTTGGGATAGGCCCGGCTGCAGGCCTCGCCGGTCAGATCCTGCTGCTCGCCGCAGGCAAAAAGGATCACATCGGCTTCTTCGGGCTTGCAGAGGGTCACATTCTTTTCCGCACGGAACGCATCCAACAGAGAGGGCGTTTCCTCGTTGCGGCCGTCCGTGTGCCAGCCGCCCAGCAGACCGTGTTCGTCCGCGTGGGAACCGGCCAGCGCCAAGTGAACACCGGGTTTCAGGGGCAGCACACCGTCGTTCTTCATCAGCACGCAGCTTTGCAGCGCCGCCTGAAGCGTTTTGCGGCGGTTTTCAGACACCTGCTCCGCGGTAGGCGCGGGCTGCGGCTGCCGGGAATCGTCCATCAGCCCCAGCCGGTTCTTCAATTCCAGAATCCGCAGGACGGAAGCGTCCAGCTTTTCTTCCCTGACCTTGCCCTCGCGAATCAGCTTTTCCAGGCAGCTGAAATAAGCGTAGCTCATCATATCCATATCGACGGTGTTGTTGAAGGCCTGTTCCACAGCTTCTTCCATACTTTCGGCAAAAGCCTGCACCAGCATCATGTCGATGGAGCCCCAGTCGGTGATAATCATGCCGTCCCACGCCCATTGCTGCCGCAGCACCTGACCGATCAGCCAGCGGTTGGCCGTGGCGGGCACCCGATCCACCGGCGTAAAGGCGGGCATCAGCATATCGCAGCCCGCATCCAGCGCGGCCTTAAAGGGCGGAAGATAGGTATTGTACATTTCCACCCGGCTCACGTCCACATGGCCGTAATCCTGCCCCGCCTCCACCAGCCCATAGGCCGCGAAATGCTTGACGCAGGAGGCAAGGCCGTCCGGGGCGTTTTCGTCTGGGCCGTGGAATCCCCGCACCGCCGCGGCGGACATCCGTCCGCAAAGGGCGGGCGCTTCGCCGAAGCTTTCCATGCAGCGGCCCCAGCGGGGGTCGCGCACCACGTCCGCCATCGGCGCGAAGGTCACGTGAATGCCCCGAGCCGTGGCTTCTTCGGCGCTGGTGCGTGCCATGATCTCCGTGTTTTTCTCGGAGAAGGAAGCGCCCATACCCAGCGGGATCGGGAAGATGCTGCGCATTCCGTGGATCACGTCGCACATGATCAGCGGCGGGATACGGTGCTTCGTTTCCCCCACCAGTCGCCGAATTTCCTGCTGCTGTTGCTCATCGATGCCGAAGGCACCGATCAGGCTGCCCGCCTGAAGCATCTGCTCCCGGCTCAAATGAAACTTTCGCATCGGCCCCGTAGGCTCAGTGGAATTGGCAAAAAAGCTCTCCATGCCGATCTGGCTTACCTGCGCGATTTTCTCCTGCAGGCTCATATCGCGGATCAACGCCCGCAATTCTTCGGTCGTCATGCTGATTTTCCTCCCATTGGTTGTTTGTGCGTTCATTGTATCATATCCTCCGGGTGGGAACAATTGGAAGATCGTGCTTTACCTTGTACTTTCCTGCTGCTTTTTTCATTCTGCGCAGCCTACAGGCAAAAACATCCCCACTTTCCCGTTTTCAGGAAAAGCAGGGATATTTTTTTACAGTTCCCGGTGTTCCTTGACCCGCAGGCGGTTCAGGGCACGGGCCAAGGTGGCCTGCGCGGTGCGGTACTCCTGACGGCTCTTCTTTTGCAGAAGAATCTCCCTGGCCTCGTCGGCCTTGCGGCGGGCGCGGATCGCGTCGATATCCTCCGGGCGCTCGGCCGCGTCCACCAGAACCAGCACGTCGTTATCCTCCACCTTGATCATTCCGGCGGAAACAGCGGCCAGCCGTTCCGGCGCGTCCGGGCAGCGAAAGGTGAGCTGGCCGGGCACCAGAGCGGCGATCATGTTGCTGTGACGGGCCTGAACGCCGTACTGGCCATGTACCGTCGGCACGATCAGCGAGGTGCAGTCGCCCTCGAAGAACACCCGGTCGGCGGCGAGAATATGCAGACGAAATGTGTTCATTCCGCAGTCTCCTTCGCTTTCTGGAGCACTTCGTCAATGGAACCTACGTTATAGAACGCGGCTTCGGGCACCTGATCCAGCTCGCCGTCCACGATGCGGGCAAAGCCTCGAATCGTCTCCTCCCGGGGCACGTAGCGGCCCGGAATGCCGGTGAACTTTTCGGCCACATGGAAGGGCTGGGACAGGAAGCGCTGGATGCGGCGGGCGCGGAGCACCACCTGGCGGTCTTTCTCGCCCAGTTCATCCATGCCCAGAATGGCAATGATGTCCTGCAATTCGTTGTACTTCTGCAGGATCTCCTGCACCTTGCGTGCCACGCGGTAGTGTTCCTCCCCCACCACGTCCGCTTCCAGAATACGGGAGGTGGACTGCAGCGGGTCGACAGCCGGGTAAATGCCCTGCTCGGCAATGCGCCGGTTCAGAACGGTGGTCGCGTCCAGATGGGTAAAGGTGGTAGCCGGAGCCGGGTCGGTCAGGTCGTCGGCAGGCACGTAAACGGCCTGCACGGAGGTGACGGAACCGTTCCGGGTAGAGGCGATCCGCTCCTGCAGCTGACCCATTTCATTGGCCAGTGTCGGCTGATAGCCCACGGCGGAAGGCATACGGCCCAACAGGGTGGAAACCTCGCTGCCCGCCTGCACAAAGCGGAAGATGTTGTCGATAAAGAGCAGCACGTCCTTGTGGTCGTGGTCGCGGAAGTATTCCGCCATGGTCAGGCCGGACAGAGCCACCCGCATTCGCACGCCGGGGGCCTCGTTCATCTGGCCGAACACCAGCGCGGTCTTGTCCACCACGCCGCTGTGCTGCATCTCCTGCCACAGGTCGTTGCCCTCGCGGCTGCGCTCGCCCACGCCGGTAAAGACGGAGTAGCCGCCGTGCTCCATGGCGATGTTGTGGATGAGTTCCTGAATCAGCACCGTTTTGCCCACGCCAGCGCCGCCAAACAGACCCACCTTGCCGCCCTTGGCATAGGGCTCCAACAGATCGATGACCTTAATGCCCGTTTCCAGAATTTCCACGGACGGGCTTTGCTCGGCAAAGGACGGGGCCTTGCGGTGGACGGGCCAGCGTTCCGCGCCTGCGGGCACGGGCGCGCCGCCGTCGATGGGGTCGCCCAGCACATTGAACATACGGCCCAGCACCTGACTGCCCACCGGCACGCTGATGCCCTGACCGTCCGCCGCCACTTCCATGCCCCGGGCCAGATATTCCGTGGCCGCCAGCATGATGCAGCGCACCGTGTTGTCCCCGACCTGCTGCGCCACTTCCATCACGCGGCGCTGGCCGTTGATGCGGACCGTCAGTGCCTCCCGGATGTGAGGCAGCTGTCCTTCCTCAAATTCCACGTCCACGACGGGGCCCGCAATTGCGACAATTTTTCCGATATTCATGATTCTCTCCCCTGTGCGTGCTGCTTTTGCCGTTTCCGCTTCTGAGCCCGCGCGCCTGCGGAGACCTCGGTGATCTCCTGCGTGATGGCCGCCTGACGGATCCGATTATAGGCAAGCGCCAGTTCTCCCAGCATTTTTTCCGCGTTTTCGTTGGCGGAGTTCATGGCGTTCATGCGGGCGCTCTGTTCGCTGCAAAAGCTGTCGATCAGGGCGCTGTAAATGAAGCCGGACACATAGCTGGGTACGATATTTTCCAATACCTGCGTCACGGACGGGAAAAACTCGAAGGGCTCGGTGATCCGCTTCTCATCCGTGGGCGCGGTGAACGCCGAACGATGGAAGGGCAGGATGCGCGTGGCGGAGACGTTCTCCGTCAGGGAGTTTTTCATGTCCGTGTAGATGACAAAAATTTTCTGTAATTCGCCCTTGTCGAAGCGGTCCAGCAGTTCCGCGGTGATCTCCCGGGCGCGCTGCATAGTGGGGTTCTGGGCGGTATAGAGAAAGCTGCGCTCGATGGGCACCTGATGGCGCTGGAAATACTGCCGTCCGTACTCCCCCACCACAAAGAGCTTGGTCTGCGGATGCTCCTGCATCAGGCGGTGGGCTTCCTTCAGCACGTTCTGGTTGTAGGCTCCGGCCAGACCCTTATCGGCAGTGATGACCAGAAAGCCGTACGTCCCGTCCGGCGGCAGCTCACCCTCGTCCGGATACAGATACCGGCTCTCCACATGGCCGGAGGTGCGGAAGATGCGCTTGACCTCCGCCTTCAGCGCCTGAAAGTACGGGCGGGTCTGATCCCATTCCTGCTTGGCCTTGCGCAGCTTGGCCGAGGAGATCAGGTACATGGCGTTGGTGATCTTCCGGGTCTGCTGGATGCTGTTCATCCGGACGCGGATCTCACGGGCGCTTGGCACGGTTTCTCACTCCTTTGCTGCGGGCGCGCCGAACTGGCTCAGATAGGCCGCGGCGCTCTTTTGCAGACGCTGCAGTTCGTCCGGGCTTGCCTTGCCCGTTTCCTCGATCCGGGCGCACAGGACGGATTCCTCCTGCTCCACATGACGGAGCAGTTCCGCGACGATCTCGTCCATCCGATTCAGCGGCACGTGCTGGAACAGATGCCCCTGCGCGGCCATCAGCAGGATGACCTGCTCATGCTGCCGGTAGGGATGGTACTGCCGCTGGCGCAGCAGCCGCATCAACGCCTGACCGTTCTGCAGTTCCCGCTGAGTGCCCTCGTCCAGATCGCTGGAGAACTGGGTAAAGACCTCCAACTCCCGATACTGGGCCAGTTCCAGACGGATGGCGCCGACGGCTTTCTTCATGGCCTGCGTCTGTGCGTCGCCGCCCACGCGGGAGACGGACAGACCGATATTCACGGCAGGCCGCTGACCGGCGAAAAACAGCTCGCTTTCCAGAAAGATCTGGCCGTCGGTAATGGAGATAATATTGGTGGGAATATAGGCCGACACGTCGCCCGCCTGGGTTTCCACGATCGGCAGGGCCGTCATGCTGCCGCCGCCCCGTTCGTCCGACAGGTGCGCCGCCCGCTCCAGCAGGCGGGAATGCAGGTAGAACACGTCGCCGGGATAGGCTTCACGGCCCGGAGAGCGGCCCAGCAGCAGACTCAACGCCCGATAGGCCACTGCGTGCTTGCTCAGGTCGTCATAGACGATCAGCACGTCCCGGCCCTTCTGCATGAAGTACTCGCCCAGCGCGCAACCCGCGTAGGGGGCGATATACTGCAGGGGCGCGGAGTCGCTGGCCGTAGCGCTGACCACGATGGTGTAATCCAGCGCATCATGCTTGCGCAGCGTCTCCACCAGCTGGGAAACAGAGCTGGTCTTCTGGCCGATAGCCACGTAAACGCAGACCACGTTCTTCCCCTTCTGGTTCAAAATGGTATCCAGCGCAATAGCGGTCTTACCGGTCTGGCGGTCGCCAATGATAAGTTCACGCTGGCCCCGGCCAATGGGGAACATGGAGTCGATGGTCAAAAGCCCCGTCTCCATGGGCTGATTCACGGGCTGGCGGGAAATGATGTCCGGCGCGGGCGCTTCAATGGGACGGTAGCCGTCGGCCTCGATGGGGCCCAGCCCGTCGATGGGGCTTCCCAGCGCGTCCACCACCCGGCCCAGAAAATTGTCGCCGGCGGGAATGCCCGCCACCCGGCCCGTGCGGGACACCTTGCTGCCCTGCTGGATAGCCGCATCGTCATCAAACAGGATGCAGCCGATCTCATCCCGATCCAGATTCTGCACCATGCCGCGAATGCCGCCTTCAAACAGGAGAATCTCTCCGTAGAACGCGTCCGGCATCCCGGAAACCGTGGCAATGCCGTCCTCCACCGTCAATACCTTGCCGGTAGTGTGCACCAGTGCCTTAGGCGTCCAGCTTTCCAGCGTGTCCCGCAGAAGCGGGATCACATTCTGTTCGGATACGTCCACCGCTTTCAAGCGGCCGGCCAACTGTTCCAACCGGCCCTGCGGGCTCCAGTCGTACACATCGTCCCCGGATTCCAGACGGAAGCCGTTTTCCAGCGTGTGATCCTCCACCCAGATCAGTTCCGCGCCTTCCCCGTACCGCTTGCACAGGAAAGCGTTCAGACGCTTTTCCTGCGTTTCATCGGGTCTTTCCGCACTATGCAGAAAAACCTTGCGTCCCGTGGTGTCACCGCTGGTCATGGGCTTCGCTCCCTTCCGCAGCGTCAAGGAACTGATCGTACACGTCGGACAGTTTGCAATCCATCAGTTTCTGGGTCGCTTCCACGCTCAGACGGGCGATCTCGCTCTGGGCGTTCTGCACGATCTGCTTTTCTTCGCTGGCGGCCCTTTCCATGGCGTCGTTCACGATCTTCTGCGCCCGATTCCGAGCGGAATCCAGCACCGCGCCTGCTTCTTTTTCCACCTTGGCCATGGCCTCCTGCCGGTAAGCCTGCGTTTCTTCATCCGCATGTTTCATTCGTTCGTTCAGCTCCGCCTTGAACGCTTCGGCCTGCGTCTTCGCGTCCTCCGCGTCGGCCTTCATCTTCTGGTAGTTTTCTGCCCGCTGATCCATGAACTTCTTCACGGGCTTAAACAGCAGTGCGTACAGACCGCCTACCAGGATCACCAGGTTCAGGGCGTGCAGCAAGATCTGCTGCCAGTCGATATTCAGAGGTAATTGCATCGTTTTTCCTCTCCCTCAGCGCTTACAGCACAAAGATGATCAGGATGGCCACGATCAGGGCGTAAATGATAGCAGTCTCGATAAACACCAGACCCAGCATCATGCTGCTGCGGATCTCGCCCGCGGCTTCAGGCTGACGTGAGATGCCTTCGGAAGCCTTCGAAATAGCCATACCCATGGCGAAAGCGCCTGCAACGCTGGCCAGACCGATGGTCACGGCGGCGGCGATGGCCTTCATGCTGGTGGCATCCGCACCGACGGTCTCCTCAGCAAAGGCAGCGCCCACAAACAGGACAAGCACCAGCGCCAGCGCGGCGGCGGACAGGATACGACGGAAATTGTGATTCTTCATTGTGATCAACCTTTCTTGTTTTTCTTCTGATGGGGTTCGGAAACCTCGCCGTAGAACACGGATGTAAGCATGGTAAGCACGTAGGTCTGGATCAGCGCGTGCAGCAGGGTGAACAGCACAGCCACGATCACCGGCAGCACAATGCTAAGCATGATGGTGTAGTACACCAGCTCCGTGACCAGCAGACCGCTGAGCATAGCACCGAACAGACGGAAGCTCATGGAGATGGGCAGGGAGAACTCCTTCAGCGTGCTGCCCACGCCCCGGAAACCGTTTGACGCGATACCGCCGGACAGAATGACCAGATAGGACACGCAGCCCATGGCGATGGCGCCGTTGATATCCGACAGCGGGGCGGGCATGGACATGGAGCGTCCCGTGGTGGTGACGACCTGCAAGCCCAGCAGTTCGAAGATCGTGCTGACAAAGATATACACGCCTGCGCCGAAAACGTAGGCTCCCAGGAAACCGTTGCGGTGCGGGCTGTTGGACTTGGCCAGATGATCGAACATGCCCACCAGCGTTTCCAGCAGCGTTTGCAGCTTTCCGGGGATCTCCTTGAAGTGGGGAATGACGAAAATGCGCATCACCGCCGCAAACAGCAGCAGGATCCCCGTCACCGTGTAGGCCGAGATCAGCCCGGGATTCACCGTCATGCCGCCCAGAAAGGCGATCCGGTTATCCTCATGAAGAACCGCGTCCTTCATGACCTCTTTGATGGTTTCTCCGCCGCCCTGCTTGCCTGTCAGGAAAGCAGCGACTACGATCAGGATCAGCAGCCCGAAGTAGCCGAGCAGCGGCAGGAGTTTCTTCTTGCGGTCCAATAGCATCCCTTCTTTAGAAATATTCCCTGGCAGTTCCCCTTTACAGAGAACAGGACGACCCGAAGAAGTCTCCTTCTTTGGCCCGTCACCGAGAACATATTATAATCAAGACTTTTTGGTTCGTCAATATACCATCGCTGGCATCTTCCCCAACGTTTTCTTATGATGTGATAAGGGTTTGATGCCTTACCCATATCGGCCATTCGAAATTCACATAACAAAAAGCAGGGGGCCGTCCGCTGCGGACGCCCCCCTGCCGATCAGGAAAACCATTCCTTAGAAACCCAGTTTCTTCATATTGGCAATACTCTGGCGGGCGCTTTCGAAGGGATCGAGCACGCCCATATCATCCTCCACCACGAAGTTCTGAATGCCGATGGAACGGGCCGTCTCCAGAATATGCTGCCAGTCCAGATTGCCCGTGCCTACCGGGGCGCTGGCCCGCTTAGTCTCCTCCAGCACAGCGGAGTCGGGCTGAACGATCACGTAATCCTTCAGATGCATATACAGGGCGCGGCCCCGGAACATTTCCAGTGAGCGGCTTGGCTCGGTGCCCGCGGCGGTCAGCCAGAACACGTCCGGCTGGAACAGCACGGTTTCGGGGTCTGTCTCCCCCAGCAGAATGTCAATGCCGCGAACATCGCCCAGCTTGACGAACTCAAAAGAATGGAAGTGATACATGAACTTGAGCCCGCGCCGCTTCAGTTCCGCGCCGCACAGGTTCAGGTGGGCGGCGAAGCGCTTGTAGCCCTCCGTGTCGCCCCGATCCTCGGGACGGATGGAGTCGGTTCGTACCACGTCGGTCTTGAGCGTCTTCGCGTCTTTTTCGATCTGATCCAGCCGTTCGGGGATCTGATAAACGCCGCAGATGGCAGAGTCGGCGGCAAGGCCGTATTTTTCCAACAGGCGCTGAGTGTCCTCGGCGCCGGAAAAGGCGGGCGGGGTCAGCTGCACGTTGGTGTAGCCCATCTCCGCCACCCGGCGGAGCGTCGTCTCGTAATCCTCGGGGGTCTTCATGGTTTCGCGCAGGGTATACATCTGAATGCCAAACTGAGACATACTTTTCTTCCTTCTGCCCGGTGGGCGTTTATTTTTACACGTTCATAACCAGCTCCGGCCGCTCGGTGTAGCCCGGTGCGAAAGGCTGGGGCCGCTGGCAGGTGGTCTGCATGAGATGAACCTGCCCGGTGGCGCTGCTTTCCAGAATGCCCAACGCCATTTCCAGCACGTGGCGATTCATTTCGCCGGAACAGCGAGCGGGTCGCCTATTGCGGATGGCGTAGGCCGCGTCAGCCACGCCCAAGCCGCGGAAATTTCCGTCTACGTAGGCGTGGGTGGTGTGAATCTCGCTGATCTCGCCCTTCTTGTTGGTCACGCGGATCACGCCGCCGTATTCGTTGGGGTCGCCCAAGTCCAGCGTGCCGTTGGTGCAGTAGAGTTTGAAGGACTGATTGGCCCCTACGCCCTCGGAGGTGAACAGCAGATGCCCCAGCGTACCGTTTTGGTACAGAACGGAGCCTACCGTGTTGTTGTCCGACTCCACCAGCATTTCCTGCCCGAACAAGGGGCAGTTGGGGTTCATGTAAGTACGGTGCGGGTCGCGAATCTGAGAAAAGCCGCTGACGGCCTGCGCCGGGCCCAGCAGGAAAGCCAGCGCCGTCAGGTAGTACGCGCCCATATCGAAGATCATGCCGCCGTTTTGGCCGAAGGCGAAGCGCTTGTAATCGCCGGAATAGGCCCGTTCATGATGATAGGAGCGGCACAATGTGACCTCCGCCGCCACCGGCGTGCCAACGATGCCGCTGTCCAACAGCTGCCGGGCCAGCTGCATCCCGCCTGCCAGAAAGGTGTCCGGCGCACCGCCCACGAACAGCCCCTTGGAGGCCGCCAATTCCATCAATTCCGTGGACTGCTCCACGGAAAGGGTAGTCATTTTTTCACAGTAGACGTTCTTGCCCGCCTCCAGCGCGGCCTTGGAGACCTCGAAGTGAGCCGTTGGATAGGTGGTATTCACCACCATTTCAATGGAGGGATCCGCAAGAATCTCCTCATTGGTCATGCAGCGGACGCCAAATTCCTCTGCCCGGGCTTTGCTGCGCTCGGGGCGGATGTCCGAGCAGCCCACCAGTTCCAGAATGTCGAACTGTTCCTTCATGTTTTTGAGATAGATTCCGCTGATCATGCCGCTGCCGATCAGCGCCGTTTTCATTTTTTGCAGCTGCTGCATACGCAGCACCTCCTCTGTTTTCTGGTGAGGTCATTATAGCGGTATTCCTTTTTTCGGAGAATGAAGTTTTCGCGATTTCATGGATTTTTCGATACAAAAATGTTATACTTTTCGGGCGAGGTGATGCGCGTTGACATTGGAAGAACTGTATTATGCCGATTTTGAAATCATGGAACCAGAATTAGTGCTGCAAAGCTGGAACGATAGCCACAGCTACACCGGCTACCAATGCAGCGGCCGTCCCTACGATGGGCTGATGCTCATCACCGGCGATATTCGGATGGAGTTTTCGATGATAGATGGTGTCACCGTCACGGCCGCAAAAAACGACCTTGTCTACCTGCCCATGGGGCTTAGGTACACCGTGCGCATCGAATGGGAAGCAGCAGCCCTCCCGCGCATTCAGGACCTTCTGTTCAATTTCATCCTGCGGGACGAAAACGGACAGGCGCTTTCTCTTTCCGATATCCCGCTGATCGTCAGCCGCGACGGCGAGCGTTTCGAGAAATACTTTCAGGTGCTTTCCGCCGCCTGTCATGCGCCGAAACGCTCCATGGTGTGCGTCAAAGCCGAGGCGTATCGGCTGCTCCGGCACGTGCTGTCCTTCTGTGTGGGCGAATCGGAAAAGCGTTATCCCATCCGGGCAGGGGTGGAATATCTGAAGCTCCACTGGAACGAGAACACGCCCGTATCGGAACTGGCGGCTCTGTGCGGCATGAGCGAGTGCTACTTCCGCCGCCTGTTCGGGAAGTTTGCGGGTATGAACCCCGTGCGTTACCGAACGCTGATCCGCATTTCCGCGGCGAAATCCATGCTGTCGGCGGGCGGTATGAGCGTGGCCGAAGTGGCGGAAGCCGTTGGGTTTGAGGACTGCTTTTATTTCAGCCGGGTCTTCAAAATCATCGTGGGCGTCTCCCCCTCTGTTTATGTCCGAAACCCGCAAAAATAAAGCGCTAAAAAGTGCCGAAAAACCTTGCATTATGCCAAAAACAATCTATAATAAATGGTTGCGGCGGTTGCCGGAAGCCCGTGCAGTCCGTCCGATTTTGGCAAGGGAGAGAAATTTATGCAGGTACTATTTCTGGTGCTCAATCGAACCGAATACCTGGAAACGCTGTTGGAACGGCTGCTGGAAAGCGGCATTCACGGCTGCACCGTGCTGGACAGCATGGGCATGATGCGCGTCATTGACAAAAGCGGGGACGACCTGCCCATGTTCGGGGCGCTGCGTCAGCTTTTTGACCCGGCCCGGGAAAGCAGCAAGACTCTGATGATGGTGCTCGCCGAGGACGAAGTCCACAAAGCCAAGCTGGTGGTGCGTCAGGTGGTGGGCGGTCTGGATCACCCGGACACCGGCATTATGTTTGCGGTCCCCGCCCTGTTTGTGGAAGGATTGGGGGCCAATCAGCAATGACGACCCTGTTGGCGCTTTCCATCGCAATTATGGCCGGTCTGCTGGTGAGCCGTTTCATTAAGCTGGTTCATATGCCCAACGTGACGGCCTTTCTGATCGGCGGTCTGCTCATCGGCCCCTCCGTACTGGGCATTCTTTCTCAGGAAATGACGGACAGCCTGAGCATCATCACCGAGGCCGCGCTGGGCTTCATCGCCTACTCCATCGGCGCGGAGTTCAAATTGAGCTACTTAAAGCGCATCGGCACAAAGCCCGTGGTCATCACCGTCTGCGAGGGGCTGGGCGCGGTGCTGATCGTGGACATCGTGCTGATCATCCTGTCCCTGTGTGGCGTACCCGGCTTTGACCTGCCCATGTGCATCACGCTGGGCGCGATCGCCTCCGCCACGGCCCCCGCCGCGACACTGATGGTCATCCGTCAGTACAAGGCCAAGGGCCCGGTGTGCGAAATGCTGCTGCCCGTGGTGGCCATGGACGATGCGCTGGGCCTGATGGCCTATGCCATCTCCATCAGCGTGGCGCAGGCCATGGTCAGCGGCGCGCCCATGACCGTAGTCAACATGGCACTCATCCCGCTGGGCGAGATCGTGGGCTCGCTGGTCATCGGCACGGTCATCGGCTTTGTGCTGAGCCTGTGCATGAGCTTCTTCCATTCCCGGGGCAACAAGCTGGCGCTGACCATCGCCGCCATTTTTCTGGCGCTGGGCCTGTGCGACCTGTGGGGCCTGTCCAACCTGCTGTGCATCATGATGATCGGCGCGGTGATGACCAACGTGTGCAATACCGCCAATGTGGTCATCGAGCAGACCGACCGCTTCACGCCGCCGCTGTTCCTGCTGTTCTTCGTCATCTCCGGCGCACAGCTGAACCTGAGCGTTCTGCCCACCGTGGGTCTGGTCGGCGTGTGCTATGTGCTGTTCCGCGTAGTCGGCAAGTGGCTGGGCGCCATGCTTGGTTCCCGGATGGTGCATGCCCATCCCAACGTGCAGAAATATCTGGGTTTCACCCTGATCCCGCAGGCTGGCGTGGCCATTGGTCTGGCCACCATGACCCTGACCAAGCTGCCTCAGTACGGCCGTCAGATTCAGGCCATTATTTTGGCAGGCACGCTCATTTACGAGCTGACCGGCCCGGTCATTACCAAGATTGCCCTGACCAAGGCCGGGGAGATCGTCAAGGACTGACCGGCATACAAACGAACCGCCCTCTTTCCCCAAGTGCCGGGGAAGAGGGCGGTTTTCCATAAGCGTCCATCGTTTGCGAGGGTGTCGTGGCGTCCGTTCGTTCCAGCTTACGAAAACCGCCGTCCCCATTCCCATGAACGTCCGGGAATGGGGACGGCGGATAAAACGAGTATTTTCAGACCTCCATGGCCTTCTCAAACCGGCGCAGATGACGGCGAACCATCAGGAGCGTCACCAGATCCAGCACGGCTTCGGCCAGCAGGCAGATGCCGATGAAAACGAAAATGGTCTGGGCAATGTAAATGGGGTTGGCCAGGCAGAGAATGCCCAGTGCGAAGGACAGCAGCGCGCCCAGCAGCAGCGTCCACCAGCGGCGGTCGCCGAAGCGGCGCAGGTCGGCGGCAAACTGAATTTTGCCGAAGCCGCCGATCAGCAGGGACACGCCCCAGATCACGGGCAGCAGGCTCGCCAGCAGCGTGGGATAGCAGAACATCACCACGGCCAGCGTCACCAGCACCATTCCCACCGCCAGCAGGAAACCGAACTGGCCGATGATGACGCTGCCCCGGAAGTAACCGATAATGCACACCACGCCCATCACCAGCAGCAGCGCCGCAATGGCGTAGTTGGCGATGGCCAGCGCTTCCGACGGCAGCAGAAGCAGCAGCAGGCCGCAGACCGCGTAGAAGATGATCGCCGCAAGGCTGACCCCGGTCAGGCTCCAATTCCTTTTCAACATAAAATCGTTCCTCCTTTATTTCTCCTGACGGAAGAAATCATGAACCGATTCAATGACTTTGGCGCTTTCCTCGCCGGTCATTTCATAGTACAGCGGCAGCCGCAAAAGCCGTTCACTGTCCCGGGTGGTATAGCGGTCCTCCCCGGCGAACACGCCAAACTCCCGGCCCGCCTTGGCGCTGTGCAGTGGGATGTAGTGGAACACGGCGCTGATCTCCCGTTCCTTCAGGAAGGAAATCAGTGCGGCCCGCTGTTCCTGATCCCGCAGCTTGATGTAGTACATATGCGCGTTGTGGCCGCACTCGGCGGGCACCTTCATCCGCTCCAGCCGGCCCTGTTCCTCCAAGTCCCGCAAGCCCTGATCGTATTCCGTCCAGCGGGCCATGCGGCGCGCGGTGATCTTTTCCCGCTGCTCCAGCTGGGCCAGCAGATAGGCTGCGTTCAGTTCGCTGGGCAGGAAGGAAGAACCGATGTCCACCCACGTGTACTTGTCCACCTGACCCCGGTAGAAACGGCTGCGGTCAGTACCCTTTTCCCGGATGATCTCGGCCCGTTCCACCAGCTCGGGGTGGTTCAGGACGGTAGCGCCGCCCTCGCCCATGCTGAAATTCTTGGTCTCATGAAAGCTGTAGCAGCCCACGTCGCTCAGGCTGCCGGCCGCCCGTCCCTTGTAGGTGGAGCTCACGGCCTGCGCCGCATCCTCCATCACCTTCAGGTGATGCGCCTCCGCAATGGCGTTGATCGCGTCCATATCGCAGCAGACGCCCGCGTAATGCACCGGGGCGATGACTTTGGTTTTCGAGGTAACGGCAGCCTCCACACAGGCGGGATCCATGTTCATGGTGGCAGGATCCACGTCCACAAAGACGATCTTCGCGCCCCGCAGCACAAAGGCGTTGGCCGTGCTTACGAAGGTGAACGACGGCACAATGACCTCGTCGCCGGGCTTCACATCCAGCAGCAGCGCCGCCAGCTCCATGGCCGAGGTGCCGGAGGTGGTCAGCAGCGCCTTGCAGGCGCCGGTCATTTCCTCCAGCTGCTGATTGCAGCGCTTGGTAAAGGGGCCGTCGCCGCAAATTTTCCGATTGGCGATGGCCTGTGCGATATAGTCGGAGCTTTCCTTCACATAAGGGGGAATATTGAAAGGGATCATGTTCAGCCTCCATGGTACAGATTCAAAAATGGGAGAACGGGTTCATTATACCACGCGTTTGCCCGTTCGGCTAGATTCTGCGGCGGATTTCGTCCAGATACAGCCCCACCACATCCAGATCGCTGACGCGGTACAGCATCCGGCTTCCCACCACGTCCTCCACCTCGCCGACGACGGGGCCGTAGTCCTCGTAGAGCAGATCGACCCCGGCAAAGCACAGCGGCGCGCCCGCCGCGTCGAACCGGGCGATCACTTCCTCCGCCAACTGGCATTCTTCCCGGCTGAGGTCATGCAGCGCTACGTTTCCCCCGCGCTTATAGTTGCTCACTACGCCGCTTTTGGCGGTGCGCATCACGCCCGCCACGATCTGGCCGAACAGCACATACACCCGCAGGTCGCGCCCCGGCCTTCTGGTGACGGACTGCATCAGGGCCGGTTCGCCCTGCAGGGCTTCCAGCGCGTCGTTCCACTGGAATTGGGTCTCCACCAGCTCCACCCGGTCTCCCCCATGGCTGCAGGCAGGCTTGACGATCACGGGGCCGTCCTGAGGCATGGGCGTAAACGGCGTAAGAAACGTGGTGCGGGGCATGGGCAGCCCGGAAAGGAACTGCAGGGTCTGGCGCTTATCGTTGCAGATGCGGCAGACCTCGGAACCGTTAAAGACCGGCACGCCCATCCGCTCGAAATGCCGGCTGTACAGCGGCTCCCGCATCCGGGCAATGACCGCGTCCGGGCGTTCCTTCCTGCCCTTGCGCAGGCAGGAGGGCGTTCCATTTTCGTCCAGCAGAAGCGTCAGGTCGCGGGTCAGCACCGTTTCGATCTTCATATCCCGTTTCAGACCGTTTTCCCGCATCAGCCGGGCATAATCCCGATTGGCGGACAGGTCTTCCTGCTGATACAGCAGCCAGACGATTTTCATGGCTTTTCTCCTTCTTTCAGGGGCGGCACGTTTCATGGATGTGCCGCAGAATCTCCTCCGCCATATTCACGCCCGTGCATTGCAAAGTCGTGGCAAAATGGGCGTTGGAATTGACCTCGCACAGCACCGGGCCGTCCTTGCCGAAAAGGAGATCGACACCGGCAAAATCCAGCCCCAGCGCCTGCGTGGCCCGGACGGCCAGCGTTTCTTCCTCGCGGGTCAGCGCGTGGGGTTCCATCGTGCCGCCAATAGTCAGGTTGCTGCGGAAGTCGCCGTTTTGACTGTGGCGCAGCATGGCCGCCACGGCTCTGTCCCCCACCACGTTCACCCGCACATCCCGGCCAAGGCTTTCCATCACCGGCTTCTGGAACAGGAACGGTGAGCCGCCCAGTTTGCCGATCCTTTCTAGCAGTTCGGCTTCATCGCTGCACCAGTACACCTGCATTCCGAAGGAACCGAAGCATTCCTTCACAATCAGCGGATAGCCCATGGCCGCGCCGATCTCCCGGGCAAAGGTCAGGTCGGTATAGCCCACGTTGGAAAAAGTTTTGGGGGCGATCACCGTCTCCGGCATGGGAAGGCCGCAGGGTTTTAGCCGCAGATAAGTCAGAGCCTTGTCGTCACAGGCGGCGATGGCGTCCGACGAATTGAACAGCCGCATCCCCAGCCCTTCCAGCTGGGCCGCCAGCTGCACGTCCTTATCCCAAAACAGGCAGAAATCATAGTCTTCCGACTGGAACGCGCCCCGGCAAAGGGCGGAGACGACCTCCGCGTTGGTCTGAACCACAAGGCCGATCTCCAGCCGCCGGGCCGCGTCCGCCAGCAGGTCGTAAAGTGCGCCGAACTTGCCGTTTTTCAAAAAAGCGTTGACGATGAGCAGTCCGTTCAAGGTCGCTTACGCCTCCACCATGGCCACGGCTTCGATCTCCACCAGCCCACTCATGGGCAGCGCTGCCACCTGCACGCAGCTGCGGGCGGGATAAACGCCATCGAAGAACTCCGCATACACCGTATTGACGGTTTTGAAGTCCGCCAAGTCCTTAACGAAAATGGTGGTCTTGACCACATCGCCGTAGGAAGCGCCTGCGGCCTTCAGGATCTCGCCCACATTGCGCATGGAGGTGCGAGCCTGCGCTTCCACGCCCTCGGCCAGCTTGCCGGTCTCCATGTCGACGCCCAGCTGACCGGAGGTATAGACCATATCGCCCACCTTCCAGCCCTGCGCATAGGGGCCGATGGCGGCGGGAGCTTTTTCCGTGTGAAGTACCTGTTTCATGATTCATTTCTCCTTTTCTTTTGATTCGCCCATTTGTGCGCCTGCTTCCAGCAGGCGGCGGTTCAGCTGCCGCAGGGTTTCCTCCGGCAGCTTGATGAGCCGACGATCGTAGGTCATAACGCCGTTCAGCTCGTCCTCCACGTCTGTCAGCTGCGTATAAACGGCGGCGCACAGTCCCCGGGGGATGGCGGGCAGAATCTGCTCCTCCATCAGCTTGCGGTAAGCCTGCCACAGCGCTTCCCGGTCGGAAAAGCCCTTGTAGCCATAGTTCACGTCGTTCCAGCAGTGGCCCTCCAGCCGCAGGTTGTAGCCGCCAAATTCGCTCAAGATCACCGCCCGGCCCAGCTTGTCCGGCCGGAAACGATAAGGCCGGAAATACACGTGCAGGCTTTGAAGGTCGCCGATCTTCTGGTCGTGCCAGCCGCTGGCGTGGTCGATGGGGCGGCTTTCGTCCACTGAACGGATGATGCGGCAGGCGTCCGCCGCGTCAAACTGTCCCCAGCCTTCGTTGAAGGGCACCCACAGCACGATGGAGGGCACGCTTTCCAGCTGCGTGATCATCTCCCGCAGCTCCGCGCGGTATTCCTCCCGCCCCTGCCGGCTTTCCCGGGCAAATTTCCGATAGCGGTCGTCCCGGTGATGAACGCCGGTGACCAGTGGGAAGCTGATGGTGGAAAAGTGATACTTTCCGCCGCCGTTGGGCATATCCTGCCACACCAGCAGTCCCAGTCGGTCGCAGTGATAATACCATCGCATGGGCTCCACCTTGATATGCTTGCGAAGCATATTGTAGCCCAACTTTTTGGCAGTCTGCAGGTCGAAAATCATCGCTTCGTCGGCGGGAGCGGTGTATAAGCCGTCGGGCCAGTATCCCTGATCCAGCAGCCCGTTATGAAAACAGGGGCGATCGTTCAGGTACAGGCGGCGAACGCCATCCTTCCCGACGCGGACTTCCGTTTTCCGCATGGCGAAATAGCTTTCGACCCGGTCTTCCCCAAAATGAAGCTCCAACGGGTACAGCCATGGGTCGTCGGGGCTCCACAAGCGCTGATCCCGCACCGGCAGACGCACGGGTGTTCCGACAGTAAACGCAAAGCGCTCGCCCTGCAACACGGCGGTTCCCTCGCCCGGGCGGCTGGCGAACACGGTCAATTCCAATTCTCCGCGGTCGATATCCGGGATCAGACGCACCCGCTGGATGTAGGCTTCCGGCACCCATTCCATCCAGACCGTCTGCCAAATACCGCTTTGAGGGGTGTACCAGATGCCGCCCCGCTTCGTGCGCTGCTTGCCGCGGGTGTGCCAGGACGCGTCCGTATCGTCATAGACCCGGACGATCAGTTCATTCTTTGGCTGAATAAAGGCCGTTGCGTCCACAGTAAAGGCATTGTAGCCGCCCCGGTGCTCCCAGGCTTTTTGGCCGTTGACAAACACTGCCGCCTCCTGATCCACCGCGCCGAAATGCAGCAGCAGCCGTTTGCCCGCGTTCCAGTTTTCCGGCAAAGCAAAATATCTGCGGTACCAGAGCGTCTCTGCGGGCCGAAGGGTGCGGCCCACGCCGCTCAGTTCGCTTTCCGGCGAAAAGGGCACCAGAATGGAGCCGTCCCAGCTTTCCGGGAAGGGTTCTTCGGGGAGGGTGGGACGAATGGCGTATTCCCATGAGCCGTTCAGGCACTGCCAGCCTTCCCGCCGAAGCTGGGGGCGCGGATATTCGGAAAGAGGCATTTCCCGGTCCAATTTTTCTCCAAAAGGGGTCAGCATCGTCTCCTTCTCCTTTTTGCAGCACAATTCAGGCATTTTGAGTATACCCCATCCCCGTCAAAGTTTCAAGACGGTGCCGGGGCTTCGGGGCATGGTTTTCCTTCCGGTCGAATAGGCTTTCCTGAGCGGGAGGGGAACACAATGAAGCAAAGCGCGGCGAAACAAACCCTGAAGATCACGGCGGTCAACGGCATTGTCCGTGCCCTCGGAATGCTGCTGCGCATTCTGCTGTCCCGGCTGCTGGGGGCGGAGATCATGGGCATTGCGGAGCTGAGCCAGAGCGTCCATATGCTGGCCATTACCCCGCTGACCTCCGGGCTGCCGCTGGCTGTGAGCCGCATGACGGCCAAGGCCCGGCCGGAGGACCGCACAAAGCCCCTGCTGGCCGGGCTTTGGCTGGTGCGCATAGCGGCGCTCGTGCTCATGCCCCTGATGCTGCTTTTTTCGCCGCAGCTGGCACGGCTGACCGGCGATGTGCGGGTGCTTCCATCCCTGTGGTGCAGCGCGCCCTGCATCCTGATTCTGGGCTATTCGGCGGTATACAACGGCTACCTGTACGGGGTGGAACGCAGCCTGCTGCCCGCGTGGTCGGAGCTGGTGGAGCAGCTGCTCCGGCTGACGATCTGCGTAGGGCTTTTGTTGGCGCTGCCCCATCTGGCGGCCCCGTGGGCGGCGGCGGTGCCGGTCTTTTCCACCATGGCCGCTGAGGTGCTGGGGCTGGCCTTTGTACTGGCGGTACTTCGTCTGCCCCTGTCGCCCATGGAGACCGCCCGAAGCTGGCGAAAGCCCGTGCTGCGGCTGGCGCTGCCCACCACGGGCACCCGGCTTGTGCAAATGCTGCTCCGGGCCGTGGAAGCCGTCTGGATTCCCCTGCGGCTGCAGGCTTCGGGCCTTGCCGCCCGGGAGGCCACTGCCCGGCTGGGAATGCTTTCCGGCATGGTGACGCCCGTTCTGATGCTGCCCTGCGTGTTCACCGGCTCCCTGTCCATGGTGCTTTTGCCGAGGATCGCGTTGGCGGAGAAGGAACCCAAAGAACTTCGGCGGCTGGTCGGCAAGTGCTTCCTGACCGCCGCCCCAGCCGGGCTGGGCAGCGCCGGGGCGGTCTGGCTGGCCGCGCCCCTGCTGGCCCGGTGGCTGTACCGGCTGCCGGAGCTGACCCCGCTGTTCCGCTTCGGTGCGCCCCTGTGCCTGCTGTTCGCCTTTGCTCATGTGTCCGGCGGCATTCTGTCGGCACTGGGGCTGCAAAAGCTGTCCATGCTGGGGTCGCTGCCCGTTTCCGGGCTGACGCTCCTGCTGATCTGGCTTCTGCCCGCCCGGCCGGAGCTGCGGCAGTACGGCGTACTGCTGGCACAGGGGGCAGGACAGTTCTGCACCCTTTTGTGGAATCTGGGTGTGCTGTTCTTCCGTCAAAAAACGCGCCTTTCTTCCGATGAATCGGAGAAAAACGCGTTGAGCGCAGTTCAGCCCTTATGATAGATTCGTTCGATTTCCGGCGTTTCCCGGCCCTGCGGATCGTAGACCACCAGCGGCGGCATCCAGTGCAGGCCGGGCCGGGCATTCTTCATACTTTCCACCAGCACCAGATAGGGCGGCTTCTCCAGCTTGGCGCAGACCATTCGTACCCGCTTGGGCTCCAGCCGATAGCGGCGCAGCTCGTCGCACAGTTCCAGAAAGCGCTGGGCCGGGAACACCATGGTCAGCCGTCCCATGGTGCGCAGAAGCGCCCCGGCGCTTTTCACGATCTCACCTATGGAGGTGTCCCGCTCATGCCGGGCCAGCGACACGGTTTCCGTTTGGCTTTTCAGCGTGCCGTTCTGCTTGCCGTAGGGCGGATTGCACACCACGGCGTGAAATTTCTCGTAGCCGAACGCTTCCGGGGCCTGACGCAGATCCATGGCGTGGACGTGAATCCGATCGGAAAGGCCGTTCAATTCCACCGAACGCCCGGCCATGTCCGCCATATCGGGCTGCAGCTCGATGGCTTCAAACTGGGTATCGGGCTGCTGATGACTCAGCAGCAGCGGCAAAATGCCCGTGCCTGTGCCAAGATCGGCGATGCGTTCCCGGGGCCGGGTACGGGTGAAATCTGCCAGCAGGACGGCGTCCATACCGAAGCGGAAGCCATCCTTCTTTTGGAGGATGTGAAGCCCGTCCAGCTGCAGGTCGTCGATTCTCTCTCCCGGTTTCAGTTCCATGTTCCCTCCAGCGGATTCAGGCATTGGGTCAGACAATAGCCGGTCTTGGATGCATCGTACATATCATACTGAATTTCGCACCATGTTTCGCCCCGGCGGATAATGCGCGCCATGGAGCCTTCCGGCAGCACGGCCAGCTTTTCGCTGCGTTCCCGGCATTCCGTCCAGACAGCCACATAGCTTTCCCCCTGCCGGGGAGCGATCAGCGCCAGAATGCCGTTCGGCACGTCTTCCAGCGTATCGTCCAGTACAGGAGCAGGGCTGGGAGAGGGCGTTGCGGTGACGGACGCAGTCGGCGCGGCGGTCACGGGCGCGGGCGACGGCGTAGGCGCGTTCGTCTCGCCGGAGGCAGGCGCTGCCGTCGGCGCAGCAGTCGGCGTGGAACCTGTCATTTCATATTGCAGATAACTGGAAACCACATACCCGTCCCACGTTCCGTACCGCACATGAGACCAGCTGCCGACCGTTTCCAGCACCTCCACCAGCGCATGGCGGGGAATGACCGTCAGCACTTTGGCGCTGGCCTTGGGCGACTGACGCAGGTTCAGCCCGCCGGAGACGGTGTTGACCCGGGCCGTGCCCGCGCTGGGAGCCGGCGTAGCGCTGGGCGTGGGAACCACCGTGGCCGTGCCGGAAGCCAGCGTCAGATAACGGGTCATCGCATATCCTTCCAGCGCGTTATAGCGCAGGCGGCACCATTCGGAGCCGTATTCCAGCACCTCCACCATGCCGAAGCGGGGAATTTGAGTCACCAGCGCTCCGATTGCCGAAGGCTGGGCGCGCAGGTTCAGACTGCCGGAGGCAGTGGTCACCAGCGCATATTGAGGGCCGGCGGCTGTGGGAGCCGCCGTGGGAATCGCCGTAGGCTCCGGCGTTTTTTCAAGCGACGCCGTAGGCGAAACGGAGGGCGATACAGCAGGTTCATCGGTCGGGACGGCTGTCGGCTCGACCGTCGGCGCCGCCGTGGGGGCCATTGTCGGCGTGACCGTGCTTTCCTCAAGCGTCAGGAAAACAGTCATCACATAGCCGGTGCGTCCGCCGTAGCTGACCTTGCACCAGCTGTCGCCCACAGAAAGCACGTCGATCACCGTATTGCGCGGAATCACCGTCAGAATGGGACTGCCGCTCTTGCCCTCCATGCGCATATTCAGGCCGCCGGAGACGGTCGTCACCCGGGCCTTGCGAATAACTGTGGAATCCCCCGGCGTTTCAGAGGACGTTTCCAGGCGGACAGCGGACGCGGGCAGATAGCCCATGCTGCCCTCCCAGCTGACCTGCCACCATTCCCCGGTCTGGGAATAGACCGTCAGCGGGTCGCCGAAGGCCAGCAGCACCACAGACGCGGAGTTTTCCGACGGCTCCTGCCGCAGGTAGACCAGCTGGCTGGCCACCGTGGCGGAAACGCCGGCGGGCCGAGGCGTGGGGGCCGGGCTTTCGGAGGGCGAAGAACTTTCCGACGGCGCGGCCGATTCCGTGGGAGAAGGGGTGTTTTCGGGGGGCTGTGCGTCCTGCTCATAGCGAAGGAAAGAGCGCATCATATACCCTTCCAGCCCGTCCCACTGGACGCGGCACCAGGAGCCGTCGTCGCTGAGTACCGTCACCCGGCTTCCCACCGGCAGTTGGGCAATGGCCGCGCCGACCGTCGAGGCCGTCGTCCGCAGATTCACCGTTCCCGTGCCGCTTTGGGTGGTCACAATGGCCATGCTACTGCCACCGGAGCTGCTCTGGCCCGGATAGACCGTGGTTAGGGCAGAGATAAAGTTACGGTGGACGTAGGCCGTGATGCTCATATACTGCACATAGGCCCAGTCCCCCGAAAGGGAGAACACGGTCAGCACCGCGCCGGTCGGGGCCGTGCCCAGCTTTTTCGCGCTCAAGCTGGGCTCCTGACGGAGGTTCACATAATCGTTGGCCGTGACCGTCACGAAGCCCTGCACCGTGGTGGCTGCTTCTTCCGAACCCTGGGGGGTGCCGGTAATGACCAGATTTTCCGTGGGCACGTAGCCCTTCAGGCTGCCGTAGCGCACAAAGCACCAGCTGCCGTCATTCGTCAGCACCTCCACGATGGTGCCGTTGCTCAGCGTGCTGACCACAGACGAGGAATCATACTTGCCGCTGCGCAGGATCAGCGAACCGCCGGACACCAGCTTCACCGTGCCCTTGCAGGCAGAGCTGTTCTCCGGCAGGTCGGCGGGGTCCCGGACGGTGGTCTCCTCCTCGCTGGAGGAGGCGCTGAGAATGGTGCTGGTAAAGCTTTTCTGTACCCGCTGGCAGCCCTCGTAATAGAAACCCAGAATTTCATCGTAGGTATAGCCCAGCTTGCCCATGTACATGGCGCCCCGCTGGCTCATGCCCACGCCGTGGCCGTAGCGCCGGGCCTGCAGGCTGAACCCGGAGGCCGTCTCCTCCACGCTCCAAAGTTCATTTTTGGCGGACTGGATGCTCATGCCCAGCAGACCTTCCAACTCGGAGAAAATATCGCAGGTTACGGTAACGGTTTGCAGACTGCCGCTGGCGGTTCGGGCGGTCAGCTCAAAGTCCATCTTCGTATACAGGCGGCTGGGGGCCTCATACTTGGGCGTATGGGGCGTGACGCTCTGCAGGGAAACAAGCGTCACGCTCTGCCCCAGCTGGCTTTCCGCCTTGCGCTGCAAAAGGAATATCAGCCCCGAAGGGTTGGACGCATGGGTCAAATCCTTGTATACAGTCTTTTTCTTCACGGTAGAACTGGGGTTGGCATAGTCAAAGGGGTCGTCCTTGACGGTGAAATAGGCGTACGCGCCGCTGCCCACGCCATGGGGCGCGGATTCGGTCTGCCCGCCGTTGCTGGCGGAATAATAGGTCATGACGTACTCGCCGCCGTACTGAAGCACGATACCCCGAGTGGAGTCAATGGCGGTGACGCAGTTGGCGTTGCCCGAGGGCGTGCCCCGGTAGACCTGATCGCTGGTGGTATCCACCACGTCGTAGCGGTTGGACGCGCGGCGGCTCATCATCCGCACGGTGTAGGTGCGGGCGGCCACCGCCTGTGCCTTCAGCGCCTCTACATTGCTGGAGTTACCCATTTCATAGGGAACCACGCCGTAGAGATAGTCCTCGATGTAGACATGGGCGATGACATAGAGCTTGTAGCTTCCGCCGGACTGCTTCACTGCCTGAAAGGACAGGTCTCCGGGATAGGGATTGCCGCTTTTCCGGGCCTGCGCGATCTTGAGTCCGTTCACGCCGGAGGTGCTGTGGCGGCGCAGGGAAAAATCGCCGCCCATATAGATCACCACGCCGTTCTGGGACAGCGTCAGTTGGCCGGAGGCGCTGTTGAAGCTGACGGTCAGGCTTGTCCCGCTGGAAAAAGAGCGGGACAAATCGCCGCCCAGACTGTAGCTGCCCGCCACGGTCAGATCCAGCCGGGAAGGGCTGCCCAGCGAGGACAGCCAGACCCGCACCATGCCGTTCAGGGGCGCAGACTGGGTGGTCAAAGCGGCGGACTGAACCGCCACGCCTCCCACGTCCGCCGCCATTGCGGGAAAAGCGCCCATCAGCAGACAGAGAGCCGAAAGAAGGGCGGCGATCTTTTGCAGTGCCGTGTGCTTTCGCATGAATCGTGCCTCCGTTCGTAACACTTTCGTAATCATTCAGATTGTACCACAGAAACGCCCGCTTTGTCCATCCAATCCGCGTGGAAATTGCTGGATTTGGACAAGCGCCGGCGCTTTTCATTCTTTGTCCTGCCGGGTCAGCGATTCGGCGATCTTCGGTGCGGCAAGCACTTCCGTCAGCCTGCCGGTTTGCCCGTCAAACTTGTAAAGAAGCGCCGTGCGCCCCTCGGGAAGGGCGCGCAACAGACGAAGCAGTTCCAACTTTTCCGGCGTTCCCCGGCAGACAAAAGGCAGCGCCCGCAGCAGTTTTCCTTTGGGCCAAGGCTCTCCTTCCAGTGCCGCAGCCGCGCCCCGCAGACTTCCGCCCATGCTGCTCTGCCATGCCGCGTAGGCCAGATACGGCGGCAGCAGGAACAGCGACAGGTTCACCCGGCCCTGAAAGACCCCGGCAAGCCCCAGCGCCAGCATTCCCGCCGCCAGCAAATAGGAAAGCCAGAGCATCGCCCGCCGGGCCGGTTCCTCCCGGCCAAACCACCGCGCCGCACACAGCAGCACCCGCGCCCCGTCCAACGGCCAGACCGGCAGTACATTCACCAGCGCCATGCCCAGACTGAAACGGTAAAACAGGCGGAAAAACTCCGTCTGCGGTGCAAAACGCAGACATAGCCATGCGGACGCCGCGCTGACCGGCACGCCCGCCAGCGCGATCAGGCATTGCTGCCTGCCCGGCAGGCGCTCAAAGCCCGGCACGTCCGCCACGCCACCGAAGGGGGTCAGTTCAATGCGGCATTCCTTCACCCGGCACAGGGCCATGGCCAGCACATGGCCGCCCTCGTGCAGCAGCATGGCCGCAGCCGCCGCCAGCATTCCCGCCGAGGGAAACAGCATAAGCCCCAGCGCCGCCAGCACGGCCCCTGCCGGGTGAATCTTCAGCCGCAGCTTCATCCGCTTGACGCTCATTCCGTCAGGGGCAGCATCAGCCCGGTGGGGTCGATGGAGCGGCCGTCCCGCCGCAGCTCGAAGGCCAGCGGCGCGCCTTCCAGCACCGTGGCGAAGGCGTCCCCGGCATAGACCCGGTCCCCCACCTCGTGGGCGCAGCTTGCCAGATTGCCGTACAGGGTTTCCAGCCCGCCTTCGTGGCGGATGCGGACGATGCGCTCCTCCTCCGGGCCGTGAGCGATGGACATGATCTCCCCATCCGCGGCGGCACGCACATCTGTAGTATTGCAGCTCAGCTCCAGATAGGGTTCCTGCCGGGACCACGCGTGGACGACATTGCCCTGTACCGGCTCAAAGACCGTCACGCTTTCCTCCTGCCGCCAGACCTGCTGCACCTCGGCGGGCAGCAGGCTGTCCACAAAGCTCAGCTTGCCCACGCTTTCGTCCCATTCGGTGTTCAGGCTGTCCTCCAACGCAGAAAACACGGACTGACTTTGGGGCAGCTCGGCGTTTTTGACCGCCACCGCCACCAGCAGCAGCCCCGCAGCAGCAGCCAGATTGCGGATGAGCCGATCCGCCCGCAGCAGCCGGGAAAATCCATCCTTCTTTTGGGAAGCGTCGATCCATTCTGCGGGCCGTGACGCGGCCACAGGTTTCAAAACGTCCGTCCGCGGCGCCTCCTGCCGCAGCCGCATGGCCTTTACGCGGGTCTGTTCCTTCACAAAAATCCCCTCCCAGGGAAAACTATGCGCTTCCGGGAGGGGATATGTTTTTTACAGAGTGCCCTTTTTCTGCATGGCTTCCAGCGCACGGCAAAGGGCGATGCGTCCGTGGCCGTAGGTCAGGCCGCCCTGCAGGTACACGGCGTAGGGCGCGCGCATAGGGCCGTCGGCGCTTAGCTCAATCGATGCGCCGGACACGAAGGTGCCCGCCGCCATGATGACCTGATCGGCATAGCCGGGCATATCCCAAGGCTCCGGCTCCGCCATGCTGTCGATGGGCGACGCGGCCTGAATGGCCTGACAGAAGGCCACCATCCGCTCCGGGGTGCCGAATTCCAGCGCCTGAATGATATCCGTGCGGCGAGCGTCCGGCGTGGGAGACGAGCGCATACCCAATTCTTCAAACACCGCCGCCGCCAGAATAGAGGTCTTGACCGCCTGCACCGCCGTATGAGGGGCCATGAACAGGCCCTGATAATAGGGACGGTAGCTGGCGGCGTAGCTGCCCTCCTCCCGGCCGATGCCAGGGGCCGTCAGGCGAAAGGAAATTCGGCGGATCAGGTCTTCCCGGCCCACGATATAGCCGCCGGTGGGAGCCAGCCCGCCGCCGGGGTTTTTGATGAGGCTGCCCACGCAAAGATCCGCACCGTATTCGCTGGGTTCCTTTTCGCAGACGAATTCTCCGTAGCAGTTATCCACCATCAGGCAGGCGTTAGGAAACTCCTCGTGCAGCATCCGAGCCAGCGGCTCCACGTCCTCCGGCATCAGGCTGGGCCGGGTGGAATAGCCCCGGCTGCGCTGCACCGCCACCATGCGGGTGTTGGGCTTCATGGCCGTGCGGATGGCAGCCAGATCGAGCTTGCCGTCCTTCATTTCCACCTGCGCGTAGCTGACGTTCATTTCCTTCAGGGAGCAGGCTCCGTCGCCCCGAAGGCCGATGACCTCTTCCAGCGAATCGTAGGGCGCGCCAGAAGCGTAGAGCAGCTCATCCCCCGGACGGAGCACGCCGAACATGGCCAGCGACAGGGTATGGGTGCCGGACACGATCTGGGGCCGCACGATGGCCGCTTCCGTATGGAACAGATCGGCATAGAGCGCTTCCAGCGTATCCCGGCCCACATCGTCATAGCCGTAGCCGGTGGTGGGCGCGAAATGGCGGGGCGATACCTGATGCGTGCGCATCACGTCCAGCACCTTTTCGGTGTTATGATATTCGATCTCTTCCATGCGGCGGAAGGCCTCCTGACAGCGGGTCTCCGCCCTCCGAATCAGTTCTGCGGGTTCCATGGGAAAATGCCTCTTTTCTGCTTTGCGCAATACTCAATTCATCAAAAAATCGTCGGTCATGCGGCGCAGGCCGTCCAGCGCCGAGGGCCCCGCGTCCACCCAGCGGATGGCCTCCTCGGCCCTGAACCACGTTTCCTGCCGCTTGGCGTAATGGCGGGTGTTCAAAATGATCTGCCAGACCGCGTCCGCTTCGGCCACCTGTCCCCGGCAGACGGGCACCAGCTCCTTGTAGCCGATAGCCTGCATGGACTGGCTCTCTGCAGGAACGCCGCTGTCCAGAAGCCCCTGCACTTCCCGAAGAAGCCCCTGCCGCATCATTTCCTGCACGCGCTGGGCAATGCGGGTCTGCAGCTCGGGCCGGGGCATCCGTAGGGCCATGGGCAGAAGGTCGTAGGGACGTTCCGGCTCCTGTCGTTTCTGGCGGCTCATGGGAGTGCCTGTCAACTCGTAAATTTCCAGCGCCCGCACCACCCGGCGCAGGTCGTTGGGGTGAAGCCGCCGGGCGGTCTCCTCGTCCACCTTTTCCAGCAGGGCGTGAAGCCTGGCCTTGCCGTCCGGCTCTGCGGCCACGGCTTCATAGCGGGCCCGAACCGCCGGGTCGCTCTCCTGCTGGCCCAGCGTCATGCCGTGCAGCAGGCTTTTCAGATAAAGGCCCGTGCCGCCTACCAGCAGCGGAATTTTCCCCCGCTGCCAAATATCCCCGAAGACCCGCTCCGCGTCCTCCACGTACCGGGCTACGGCGTAGCTTTCCTCCGGCTCCAGAATGTCCAGCATGTGATGGGGAACCAGTTCCTGCTCCGACCGCGTGGGCTTGGCGGTGCCGATGTCCATACGCCGGTAGATCTGCATACTGTCCATGCAGACGATCTCCGCCGGATATTCCAAGGCCAGCTTCATGGCAAGGCCGCTTTTCCCCGACGCGGTACAGCCCGTCAGGGCCAGAACCTTGGGCTTCACAGACCGCCCTCCTTTTCGATCGCGCTTTGGGCTTACTGAATCCGCTTGAAGCGCTTTTCCAGCGCATAGCGGGTGGTCTCCACCACGATGGGCCGCCCGTGGGGGCAGGTGGGCATGGACTGGCTTTGCAGCATTTCCTTCAAAAAGCCCTGAATTTCCTGCGGATTCAGCTTGTCGCCGCCTTTGATGGCGTGTTTACAGGCCATTTGGGCCACCTGACTGCGCATTCGGTCGCTGGTCTTTTCACCCCGGCCCTGCTGCCACTGATCCAGCGCTTCCAGAAACAGCTCCTTCGGGTCGCCGTTTTCGCCGAACAGGGTCGGAATGGCATGCACGGCCACGCTGCGCTCGTCGAAGACCTCCGCCTGAAAGCCCGCTTTTTCCAGATAGGGCCGGATTTCCTCAAACAGCGCCATATCCCGGCCCGAAAGCTGCACCAGCTGGGGCGACAAAAGCCGCTGAGAAATCTGCTCGCCGTCGTAGCGCTTCATGAAACGGTCGTACAGAATGCGCTCGTGGGCGGCGTGCTGATCCAGCCACAACAGACGGTCGCCGGTCTCGAAGATCCAATAGGTATCGAACACGATGCCCACCAATCGAGGCACAGCATCGGCCTCCTCTTTGGTTTCCACCTCCGCAAGGCGGGTCTGCTCCGGGGGCTGTATTTTCTCATCAGGAACCGCTTTTGGCCACTGAACCTGCGTTTCAGGCAGCGGCGGGGCGGGTTCGGCGCTTTCCTCGTTCTTCGCAAACACCGGTTGCGGACCGGGCGTTACCCGAATTTCGAACACTGCGGACTGCTTTTCAGCCAGTCCCCATCCCATGGCGGGCTTGGGAGCCGCGTTCTGGGGCCGATCCCACACGGATGGAGCCGCGGGCTGAAAGACCGTCCGGGGCGCTGCGCCGTAGGATGCATGAAACGCGCCGCCGCCCCCCGTCTGAACGGGCACAGTCACGGGGCGAAGGGACTCTGTATTCGCTGCAGATGTTTCGTCTTTCTGTTCCGGCACTGCGTTATCCTGCGTCCGATCCGCCGCAGGCGCGGCAGGCTGTGCAGCAACAGCAGGAGCCGCAGGAACCGGCTTGACCGCATCCGGCGCGCCGGGCAGCTCCGTCACGGTAAAACCGCTTTCCGTAACGGGCGCGGGCTTTTCCGCAGCCGGGGCGCGAAGCCGCTGGCCCAGCTGTTCCTGATGCAGCGCGTCATAGACGATCTGCCGGACGGCCTCCGCCACGGCGCTTTCGTCCTGAAAGCGAACCTCCAGCTTATTGGGATGAACGTTCACGTCCACGTTCTGATAGGGCATTTCCAGAAATAGGGCGCACATGGGGAACTTGCCGATCATGACCCGGCCCTCGCAGCCGTTCTCCAAGGCGCGGCTCAAAACGCCGCTGCGGAAGAAGCGCCCGTTGATGAAAAAGCTCTGCTGCTGGCGGTTTCCCCGGGAAAGCTCCCCCACGCCGATAAATCCGCTGACGGCCACGCCGCTCTGGTGCCCGCTGACGGAGATCATCTGCCGGAAAGCGTCCTTGCCATACAGGCAGAACAGGGCGGAGTCCAGCTTGCCGTCGCCCATGCTGTGGTAGATGGTCTTGCCCTGACTAACGAAGCGGAACGCGATCTCGGGGTGGGACAGGATCAGCCGGAGCATATAGTCCGACACCAGCCCGGCCTCGATGGCGGGCTTTTTCAGGAACTTCCGGCGGACGGGGGTGTTATAAAACAAATCCTCCACCACGAAGGTGGTGCCCACTGGCGAGGCGGCCTGACGGATGTCGGTAAACTCGCCGCCCTCCACCTGACAGCGCACGCCGAACTCCGCGTCGGCGGTCTTGGTGGTGCAGGTCACTTTCGCCACTGCCGCCACGGAGGCCAGCGCCTCGCCGCGGAAGCCCAGCGTGTGGATGCAGTACAGCTCCGCTTCCGTTTGCAGCTTGCTGGTGGCGTGACGCTCGAAGGCCAGCCGAATCTGCCCGGCGGGAATGCCCTTGCCGTTATCCGAAATGCGCAGGTATTCGATGCCGCCGCCCCTCAGCTCCACCGTGATGTGGGTAGCCCCCGCGTCGATGGCGTTTTCCACCAGTTCCTTCACCACGGAAGCGGGGCGTTCCACCACCTCGCCCGCGGCGATCTTTCCGATCAGTTCCGAGGATAGCTTCCGAATTTCTGCCATAGTCGCTCCTTACGGTTCGTTTGCTGACGAATATGAGGTCTCAGAGTCGGCGCGCCTTTTCCCGCAGACGGAAAAGGGTGTTGAGCGCGTCCATGGGCGTAATGGACAAAACGTCCAGATTTTTCAGCTCATCGATCAGGTCGTCCTGAGGCAGATGGAACAGATCCGTCTGCCGGTTTTCTTTTTTCTTCTTTTCCAGAATATTCTGGGAAATGGTCTCCTGATTGATGTCGCTGACTTCCAGCCGTGCCTGAATTTCGTGGGCCCGGGCCACCACCGGCGCGGGGATGCCCGCCAGCCGGGCCACATGGACGCCGTAGCTCTTGTCCGCGCCGCCGGGCATGATTTTGCGCAGGAAAATCACGTCCTCGCCGTGCTCCATCACGGTGATGCAGTAGTTTTTCACGCCGGGAAAGCGGCCTTCCAGCTCGCTCAGCTCATGATAATGGGTAGCGAACAGGGTCTTCGCGCCGATTTTCTTTTTGTCCAGCAGGTATTCCACCACCGCCCACGCAATGGCCAGACCGTCGAAGGTGCTGGTGCCCCGGCCGATCTCGTCCAGAATGACCAGCGATTTGTTCGTAGCGCTGCGGAGAATGCCCGCCGTCTCGCTCATTTCCACCATGAAGGTGCTCTGACCGGAAGACAGGTCGTCGCTGGCCCCAATGCGGGTAAAGATGCGGTCGCACAGGCTGATGTTCGCTTCCTTCGCGGGCACAAAGCTGCCGATGTGAGCCATCAGGGTAATGAGGGCCGTCTGGCGCATATAGGTGCTCTTACCGGCCATGTTGGGGCCGGTGATGATGAGCATCCGATTGTCCTCGGTGTCCAGCTCGACGTCGTTGGGCACGAAGGGCGTATCCTGCACCATCCGCTCCACAATGGGATGCCGTCCCTCCACGATGCGGATTTCGCCGGTCTCGTTGATGGTGGGCTTGACGTAGCCGTAATCCCGGGCCACCTGCGCCAGCGAAAGCAGCGCGTCGGCGGTCTTCAGCGCCAGCGCGTTCTGCTGGATGGCCCCGATCTCCCGGGTGATCTCCTGCCGCACCTCGGTAAAAAGCTGCAGTTCCAGCGCTGCGGCCAGCTGCTCGGCGTTCAGAATTTTCTTTTCGATCTCCTGCAGCTCCGGCGTGGTGTAGCGCTCGGCGTTGGCCAGCGTCTGGCGGCGGGCATAGCGCAGGGGCACCTGATCCAGATTGCTCTTGGTGACCTCGATATAGTACCCGAACACCCGGTTGTACTGAATACGCAGGTTCTTGATGCCGGTCGCTTCCCGCTCGGCGGCTTCCATATCCAGCACCCACTGTTTGCCGTGGGTGGAGGCGTCCCGGTATTCGTCCAGCTGGGCGTTGAAGCCGGGACGAATATAGCCGCCCTCCTGCAGCGTCAGGGGCGCGTCGGGGTTGATGGCTTTTTCCAGCAGCTCGCACAGGCTGTCCAGCGGGGCCATGGTGTGGGCCAGCGCGTTCAGGGGCGCAACGTCCACGCTTTCCAGCAGTGCCTTCACCGGGGCAATGGCGTTCAGCGAGCGGTTCAGGGCCAGACAGTCCCGGGCGGTCAGGCTGTTGTAGCTGATCTTGCCCAGCAGGCGCTCCATATCCGCCACAGTCTCCAACTTTTCTCCCAGTTCCTCCGCCACGATGAAGTTGTCCTTCAGTGCTTCCACTGCGTCCAGACGGGTCTGGATGCGGTGACGGCTCACCATGGGGTTTTCCACCCACGTGCGCAGCAGCCGCGCGCCCATGGCCGTGCGGGTCTGATCCAGCAGCCATAGAAGGGAGCCCTTCCGTTCGCCGCTGCGCAGGCTCTCGGTCAGTTCCAGATTGCGGCGGGTGTGCCGATCCAGAAACATGGTCTCGTCGCCCTGATACAGTTCCAAATGGGTGATGTGCTCCAGTGCGTTTTTCTGCGTCTCGTCCAGATAGCGCAGCAGTGCCCCGGCGGCGATGGCCCGGCGGTCCTTGTCCTCCATGCCCAGCGCGGACAGCGTCGCCACGCCGAAGTGGCTGAACAGCTCCCCTTCCGCGCCCCGCTTGGAGAACGCGCCCTCCGCCAGCGTGGTGGCGGAAATGCCCAGATTCACCAGCGTGTGCAGCTTGTCCAGATCGTTGGTAACGATCTCCCGGGGGCCGATGCGCTGAATTTCGTCCATCAGCTGCTTTTCCGCGTCGGGCAGCACGTGCGCCACAAACTCGCCGGTGCTCACATCCGCCCACGCCAGCGAGGCTCCCTTGCCGAAAAAGGCCACGCAAAGCACGTAGCTGTAGTTTTTCTCGTCCAGCATGGCGGGATCCACCACCGTGCCGGGAGTGATGATGCGGATCACGTCCCGCTCCACCAGTCCCTTGCTCAGGGCCGGATCGGTCAGCTGCTCGCAGATGGCCACCTTGTAGCCCTTTTCGATCAGCCGGGCGATATAGCCGCTGGCGGCGTGGTAGGGAATGCCGCACATGGGCGCGCGTTCGCTCAGGCCGCAGCTTTTGCCCGTCAGCACCAGCTCCAGCTCCTTGGAAACCAGCTGAGCGTCCTCAAAAAACATCTCGTAAAAATCGCCCAGCCGGAAAAACAGGATGCAGTCCTGATGCTTCTGCTTGATATCCAGATATTGCTGCATCATCGGGGTCACGCTGCCAGCCACGGTTTCACCCGTCCTTTCGTACCAAAACAAACAGAATGTCAAACGTTCCAAAATCCCGGTGGAAAGCCGTCAGAGGGGCGCAGGCCCCTCTGACAGTATTTGGAAGGATCAATGATGATGATGTCCGCAACCGCCGCCGCAGCTGGAGCAGGAGCCGGTGCAGCCGTGCTCTTCTTCCTCTTCGTCCTCGCCGGTGACGACCTTCTTGATGATCTTGTTGACCTTCTTCATCATATCGGTAAAAGCGTCGTTGGTTTCCTGCATCTTGGCGATAAGCTTGTTATGGTCGAGCATATGCTCGGCTTCCTGCAGCGCCTGACCCGCCTTGGCCAGCTCGCCCCGGTCCAAATTGGGATTGGCCAGCAGTTCTTCCACCTTGCTGCGCTTCTCGGAATAGTTGGCCACCAGCAGGGTGGCTTCCTCGTCCTTCATCACGGCCTGCTCGGTCAGCCGCATGTTGATGTATTCTTCGCTTTCCAGAATGGCTTCCGCCAGCATTTCCGCCTGATTGAGTACTTTTTCCATGAGTGATTAACCCCTTTCGATTCTTTCTCCCCGGAGGGTATTGACCGCCGCGGAGGTAATTCTGACGGGAAGAATTTTCCCGATGTCCGCAGCCGAGCCGTCCAGCGTGACGGTGATGCCCCGGCTGCCCTTGCCTGAAATCTGATGCTCGTCCCGCTTGGAGAGACCCTCCACCAGAATTTCCTCGTTTTTGCCCACCATACTCTCATGCACCCGGGCGGTGGAGGCTTCCACCTCCTGAATCAGCCGGGCGATGCGGCGGGAGCTTTCCTCCGCCGGAATCTGGCCGTCCATTTTGGCGGCCCGGGTGCCTTCCCGGGGAGAGTAAATAAAGGTAAACGCAGAATCATAGCCCACCTCCCGCACCAGCGACAGCGTGTCCTCGAATTGAGCCTCCGTCTCCCCGGGGAAGGACACGATCAGGTCGGTGGTCAGGCCGATATCCGGGATAGCTGCCCGGAGCTTTTCCACCTTGCGCAGATAGTCTTCCCGGGTATAGTGGCGGTTCATGAGCCGGAGAATCTCGTCGTTGCCGCTCTGAGCGGGCAGATGCAGCTGATGAAGGATATGCTTTCCCCCGGCCATCACTTCGATCAGTTCGTCGCTCAGATCCTTGGGATGAGAGGTCATGAAGCGGATGCGGGGAATGTCCAGCCGGTCCAGCTCCCGCAGCAGCCCGGGGAAGGTATCCCCGTTTTCGGAGCCGTTGCCGTAGCTGTTCACGTTCTGGCCCAGCAGCATGATCTCCTGTACGCCGGACTGCTTGAGCTCCTGCGCTTCCCGGAGAATGTCCTCCATGCGGCGGGAGCGCTCCCGGCCTCGCACGTAGGGCACCACGCAGTAGGAGCAAAAGTTGTTGCAGCCGTACATGATGGTGATGTAGGCGTGCCATGCATTCAGCCGCTTCACCGGCAGGCCCTCGGCGATCAGGTCTTCCTCATGGGAAATGCTGACCACCCGGGTGCGCTGCTGGCACAGGCGCAGCAGCATGCCCGGCAGCTCGTGCAGGTTGTGGGTGCCGAAAGCCAGATCGATAAAGCGATACTGCTTGAGGATCTTCTCCGCCATGCCGGGCTGCTGCACCATGCAGCCGCATACGCCGATCAGAAGCCGGGGCTTTTCCTTCTTCAGTTCCTTCAGCCACGTCACGTTGCCCAGCGCCCGGCGCTCGGCGTTGTCCCGGACGCAGCAGGTGTTGAACAGCACCAGATCGGCCTTGGTGCGGTCTTCGGCCTCGGTCATGCCCATTTCTTCCAAAAGTCCCGCCAGCTTTTCGCTGTCGTGGGCGTTCATCTGACAGCCGTAGGTCACGATAAAATAGCTTTCCGGCCGGTCTTCCCTTTCCCGTAACGCGCGGATGGCTTTCAGCTGCTCTTCCCGCTGCGCTTCGGTCACATAAGTGGCGTGATGTTCCAAGTTCTTATACGTCCTTTCGTTTACCATTCTCCGAGCGTGCGGCCCGTCTCGCCGCAGGCGCGGCAGGGTTCCGTCAGCATTTCCTGCAGGGTCTCCCCCGTGCGCTTGCGGGTGATCTCCAGAATACCCAGCCGGGTAAACCCGTGAACGACGGTCTTGACCCGATCGTCGCCAAGAGCCTGTTCCATGTCTTCCTGCACCTGACGGCGCTCGTCCTCCCGATCCATGTCGATAAAATCGATCAGAATCATCCCGGAAAGATTCCGCAGCCGAATCTGCCGGGCGATCTCCCCCACCGCCGCCAGATTCTGGGAAAGGGGCAGACTTTGCCCGCCGTCGCTTTCCACAAAGGAGCCGCTGTTCACATCCACGGTGCTCATGGCTTCCCGCTGGTCGATCATCAGGTTGCCGCCATTTAACAAAGGAACCTTCCGGCCAAGGGCTTCCTTCAGCTGTCTGCGAATCTGCAAGCGATTCCAGCATTCTTCCATTTCTTCCGGGGAAACCTGCTGCACCGTCACGCCCTCCGGCAGGCTTTCGGAAAGAGGCCGGTCGGTCAGCACAGAGCACTCATGCCGGGCGGAATAATCCCGGCAGAGGGCTTTCAGGGGCGAAACCGGCTTTTGCAGCAGCTCCGGCGCCCTGCGGCAGGACGCGCCCGCCGTCAGCCGGCTCCACTCAGCTTCCATTTCTTCCATTTCCGCCCGGATCTCGCTTTCCCGGGCGAACAGAGCGGCATGACGGACGATCACGCCGATTCGTCCACCGGACAGCTTTTTGCCCAGCATCCGGGCGCGGGCATGGTCTTCCTCGCCTTCGATGCGCTTGCTGACCCCCACGTGATGATTCATGGGCATCAGCAGCACATACTGGCCCGGCAAGATCACGTCCCGGGTCAGGAACGCGCCCTTCTCGCCCTTGGGGTCTTTTTTGACCTGCACCAGCACGTCTTCCCCCGTCAGAAGGGGCGCGGGGCCGTTGGCCTGATGGAAGCTCTCCTGCTCCCGAATGGGCAGAAAGCCGTTCTGGGCCAGCCCCAGCTTCACAAACGCGGCCTTGATCTGGGGCAGCACCCGCTCCACCCGGCCCAAAAACAGCGTGCCCACCAGACTTTCGCCAGCAGCTTCCTCCCGCGTGTATTCCAGCAGGCGTTTTTCGCTCAAAAGCGTCGTCTGCCGCACGTCGTCGCTTTCGCGGCACAGCAGCGTGTAGGCCTCGCTCATGCCAGCTCCTCCATGGGAACCAGCTTGCCTTCCTTGTTCCGGGCCAGCATTTTCTCCCGGAAGATCATGGCTTTCTCCGTCTCCTGCGCGTCCTGACCGGCGAACTCATACAGACACCGCAGCCACAGGCTTGGCTTCAGTGCGCCGTCCTTGGGATCGGACACGATGGTCAGATGAATCACGTGCTCCGTTTCGCTGTTTTCAATGCCGCCGTCCAGCACGAAGGGCCGGATGTTACAGTCCGCGTCGCCGCTCTTGGTGCGGCGCACGGCGATATATTCCTTCAGCGCCATGAAATCCGCAAAGCGGGCCGCCGCCTGATCCGCCGCCGCGCTCCGGGGCAGACGGATGGAATACTCCGAACCGGCCATCAGCGACATCAGGGTGGGAAACTCATCGCTGACCGGCTTAGCCGAAACAATCTGCAAATCGGGCGGCAAACAGGCGTTCAGCTTTTGAATAAACTCCGCCGGGGATGTTCCGTCCTCCACGGGCACCTCCATCATTTCCCGCTTTCCGGCCACGCCCACGCTCAGGGGCGCGGCGAAGCTCAGACGGATATGGGGGTTGAAGCCGTTGGAGTATTTGATGGGCAAATGGCTGCGCCGAAGCGCCCGCTGCATGGTGCGCATCAAGTCCAGATGACCGATGAAGCGCAGCTTTTCACCCTTTTCGAAAGCGGCCATCATTCGCATCCCCTGCACACTCCCTTCAAAACCTGCAAGCCGCAGCCGTTGCAGCCCTCCCGGCAGTCCCGGGTGGTCTCGGCCCGCAGGGCCTTTTCATACTCCCGTTTCAGGAAGCTCTTGGAAATGTACGCGTCAATATGATCCCACGGCAGGGTCTCGTCCAGCGAACGCTGGCGGTGGGCGTAGAAGTCCAAGTCCAGTCCGCAGTCCACAAAGGCCTGCAGCCAGTTGTCGTACAGGAAGCACTCGTCCCAGCCGTCCAGAATGCAGCCGGACTGCCACGCCCGGTACAGCACCTTGGAAAGCCGCCGGTCGCCCACGGCAAAGCAGGCTTCAATGCGGCTCAGGCTGGAATCATGATAAATGAAGCGGGCGTTTTTGTATTTCTGGAACGCATCCTTCACCATGTGCTGCTTGCGCACCACATCCTCGGGCCGGTCCTGTGCGCACCACTGGAAGGGCGTAAAGGGCTTGGGCACAAACACGCTGGCGCTGCAGGTGATACGCAGTCCCTTGACCCGTTTGTCCTTGGGCACGGAATAATAGGCCCCAGCGGCCACCTTGGCCAGCTCGGCAATGCCTAGCAGGTCTTCGTCAGTCTCGGTGGGCAGGCCGGTCATGAAGTACAGCTTCACACCGTTCCAGCCGTTTTCAAAGGCGTGATGCAGGGTGTTGACCAGATCTTCCTCGGTCACGCCCTTGTTGATCACGTCCCGCAGGCGCTGGGTGCCCGCTTCGGGGGCGAAGGTCAGGCTGCTCTTTTTCACCCGCTGAGTCTGGGACAGGGTGTCCTGCACGAATTTGTCCACCCGCAGACTGGGCAGGGACAGACTGACCCGCTGGTCGCACAGCTCGTCCGTCAGCCGGGTGGCCAGCTCGTTGATATGAGAATAGTCGCTGCTGGAAAGGGAACTCAGGGAAATCTCCTCATAGCCGGTGTTTTCAATACTGGCCTTGGCTACCTCCACCAGCTTTTCCACGCTGCGCTCCCGGACGGGGCGGTACAGCATTCCCGCCTGACAGAAGCGGCAGCCCCGGGTGCAGCCGCGCATGATCTCCAGCATGATGCGGTCAAAGACCACCTGCATATAGGGCACCGGCGGATGGGTGGGCACATAGGCGTCGTCCATGTTGCGGAAGACCCGCTTGTGAATCACCGCCGGGGCCGCATCGTCGATAGGCGTCAGGCTTTTGAGCGTGCCGTCCGGGTTGTACTCGTCCCGGTACAGGGATGGCACATACACGCTTTCCAGCTTTGCCAGCCGGCGCAGACACTCCTGACGGGAAACGCCCTCCTTGCGGCAGTTCATGATGGTATCGGTCACTTCCACAATGGAATCCTCGCCGTCGCCGATCATGAAGCAGTCGATGAACTCCCACAGAGGTTCGGGGTTGAAGGCGCAGGGGCCGCCCGCCACCACGAAGGGGTCGCTTTCCTTCCGGTCGCAGGTGCGGACAGGAATGCCGCCCATATCCAGCATATCCAGAATGTTGGTATAGCTCATTTCATATTGCAGGGTGAAACCCACAATATCAAACTCATTCAGGGCATGGCGGCTTTCCAGCGAAAACAGCGGCCGCCCCGCCGCTTTCAGCTCCCTGCGCATATCCGTCCACGGCATACAGACCCGCTCGCACAGGGCATAGGGCAGGTCGTTCAGGATACCGTAGAGGATCTTCATGCCCAGATGGCTCATGGCGACCTCGTAGGTATCGGGAAAACAAAATGCGAAGGTAACATCCGCATCGTCAAAGGATTTGGTGGTAGCGTTCATCTCGCCGCCGGTATACCGGGCCGGTTTTTCCACCCGGCTGAGAAGATCGTCAATGAAAACGGGCATGGTATTCCTCCTTCATTGCATACGAAGTAATCATACCATGCCCGCCGTGCGGATGCAAGAATTTTGCCGTTTCTTTTTGGTTAGTTTTATTTAACTATTTTTAAATGACTTTCGTCTTGTTTATTTCTTTTCTTCTTCAGTACTCTCCGCAGTTTCGACTGCGTCCATCTCTTTTTCTTCCGAAGCATTCGTTTCCTCCGCTTTCTGTGCGGCTTCTTCCGTTGAAACTTCTTCGGTCGTTTCGTCCGCTTTTTCAGGCGCAGAGACGATTTTCTCCGGCTTCTTGATGCGCGGTTCCTTGGGACCGCAGAACAGACAAATCAGCCCAAGGCAGATCACCAGCACCCCAGCTGCAGTGTATACCGCCTTTGCCATGATAAGCCCGGAAATTTTCGCACCGACCAGTGAAGCGCCGATAATGTAATTGTACGCGTCGCCGCCCACATACTCCCGGATCGACGAAGCCGTATCGCCGTCGATCGCCGCGCCATCCAGACTGGCGTAAGTGGTCAGATAGGTTCCCGGCACCTGCAGGGTCAGCCCCACGATCAGCAAAGCCACGCCCGCCAGCAGAATCACGGTTCCCACCAACTTCTGAATTTTCATTTCCCTTTTGCCTCTTTTCCTTTTGTATATTCGCAAGCTTACCGCAGCGTTTCCTTGATCTTCTCGAACTCCTCCCGGGTGATGAGCACCTCCCGGGGCTTGCTGCCCACGGATTTGCTGACGATGCCGCGATTGGCCATATCGTCGATCAGGCGGCCCGCCCGGGCGTAGCCGATCTTCATGCGGCGCTGCAGCATACTGATGGAGGCCTGACCATCGGCGATGACCATCTCAATCGCCTCGGCAAGGCGGTCGTCCACGCCGGAATCGTCGTCGCCGCCCTCATCCAGCGGATTGGCGGTGTCCTCGGTATTTTCCACGGTTTCCAGCACGTTCTGGTCAAACTCCACCTTGGAATGCTCGCCGATGAAGGTGACCACCCGCTCAGTCTCCGCGTCGCTGAGGAAGCAGCCCTGCACCCGCAGAGGGGCGCTGGCCCCTGTGGGGAAATAGAACATATCGCCCCGGCCCAGCAGCTTTTCCGCGCCGTTCTGGTCCAAAATGGTGCGGCTGTCGATGCTGGAGGACACGGCGAAGGCGATTCGGGAAGGGATGTTGGCCTTGATCAGGCCGGTGATCACGTCCACCGTGGGGCGCTGGGTGGCCACCACCATGTGGATGCCCGCCGCGCGGGCCAGCTGGGCCAGACGGATGATGCTTTCCTCCACGTCCTTCTTGCAGGCCAGCATCAGGTCGGCCAACTCGTCGATGATGATAACGATGCGGGGCAGCTTTTCCTCGCCAGGCTCCAGCTTGGCGTTGTAGGCGGAGATCTCCCGCACGTTTTTCAGCTGCATCTTGTGGTAGCGGTCCAGCATTTCCGCCACGGCCCAGCTCAGCGCGCCAGCGGCCTTGTGGGGGTCGCTCACCACGGGGATCAGCAGGTGGGGAATCACGTTGTAGCACTGCAATTCCACCACTTTGGGATCGATCATGATCATGCGCACGTCTTCGGGGCTGGTGCGGTACAGAAGGCTGTTGATGATGGCGTTGATGCAGACGGATTTACCGCTGCCGGTCTGACCGGCAATCAGCAGGTGGGGCATCTTGGCAATGTCGCACAGCACCGGCTTGCCCGCGATGTCCCGGCCCAGCGCCACCGTCAGGGGCGACTTGGCGCTTTTCATTTCCGGGCTTAAGAGCACCTCAGCCAGCGAAACGGACTGAATTTCCCGGTTGGGCACCTCGATGCCGAACAGGTTGGTGCCGGGGATGGGGATCTCGATCCGAACGCCGCCGTTGGCCGCCAGATCCAGCGCGATATTGTCCGCGATGCTCATGATGCGCTTGACGTTCACGCCGCTGGACAGAAGTCCCAGCTCGAACCGGGTCACGGCGGGGCCATGAGTGACCCGCTGCACCTTGGCGGGAATATTGAAGCTTTCCAGCGTTTTTTCCAGCCGGCCGGCGTTTTCAGTGTCCTGCGCACGAGTGTCCTTGATCTCCCGCTGCTGCAGGTTCAAAAGCTCAATGGAGGGGTACACATAGGGCGTTTGCCGCCGGGGTTCGTCGTGAATTTCCGTCACCGGGGCAGTGCGGGTCACAGGGCCGGTCTGCTGGGCGATGGAGGTCGGGCGCTTGTAGGCTGCATCCCGATCCACGGGTTCCGCCGCAGCAGGGGCCGTTTTCACAGGCTGGGCCGCGGCAGCATCCAGCGTCCGGGAAGCCGCCGCAGGGGCGAAGGTCTGCATGGAAGCAGCAGACGCGCCGGGATTGGACGAAGCGGGCGCGAAGGTCTGGGAAGCCGCCACGGGCGCGAACGTTTGGGCCGCCACGGGCGTAAAATTCTGGGCAGAAGCGGCGTTTTGCAAAGGCGCGGCAGGAGCGGCTGTTTCCTCCCACGGGGGCGTTTCCCCGCTGCGGGTGGCTTCCTCGTTCCCGGCCAATTCCGCGTCGATCTCCGCCTTTCGCTTGCGAATCTGTTCCAGCCGATCCAGCGCCCGCCGCTTGGAGGAAGACAGAATGACCGCGTCTCCTTCCGGCTCCTGCACAGGCTCCGGCTGTTCAGGCACGATCTGGGCGGACGGATAGGACGGCGGCGCGCCGAAGGGGGAACGGTTCTGCGGGGTCTTGTCCTTCTTGCGGCCCTTGCGCCAAAGAGGCTCCGCATCGGCGGGCATGACGATCTCGTTATACATTTCCGGCTGCTGGGGCTGCTGCACCTGCTGCCACGGCTGGGGAGTCACCGGCGCGTAATAGGGCTGGCCATTGGGGGCGTACATCAGCGTATATCCCGGAGGCACGGCCTGCTGAGCCGCCATCTGCGGCTGCTGATACATCTGCTGGGGCTGATCGTCCAGCCGTTCCGCCTTTTGGGGCTTGCGCCGCCGCAGAAACGCGGGATAGTTCAAGCTGTTCTGCTCCTCGGCGGCCTGCTGCTGCGCTTGCCACTGCTGCTGGGCGTACTGCTCCTGCGCCTGCTGGGCTTCTCGTTTCTGCTTCCGTTCGCCGTTCTTTCCCTTGATGGTCTCGATCATCTGCAGGAAGTCGAAATGGGTCATCAGCAGCACACAGGCGATGCAGATCACCCCCAGCACCGCCACGCCAAAGGTCTTGCCCAGAAACGTCCAGGCGGGCCACGCCAGCAGCATCCCCAGCGCGCCGCCGAACACGCCGCTGCCGGAGGAAATTCGGTATCCGAAGCGGATCAGGTTCCAGTAGCCGTCCGCCTGTGCCAGCGGGGGGCTGTATTGGGTCTGATTGTACTGCACGCCATAGTCCATCAGCCCTTGCGTGCCGACGGAACTGAGCAGATTGAAAATGCCCAGCACCGCCAGAAATAACACCAGCATGGCGAAATAGCTGCGCTTGGGCACGTTTTTCCCGGCGGTAAACATGCAAAGCGCGCCGCCCCAGATGAGCAGCACGCTGATGCCGATGCACAGACTGCCGCCAAGCCCCTGCATCACCTGTTTGATCTTTTCAAAGGCCATGCCCTGCACGCCGCCCACTACGGCCAGCAGACTGACAACGCCCAAAATGCTCATAAAAACGCCGAGTCCGGCAAAAAGAGCCAGGGTACCCGGCTCATAAGCTTTTTGTTTTCCGTTTTGATTGGCCATGAATCGATGGTTCCTCCATGCTCAGCACAGTTGAATACAGACAAGAACGCCCGTTTCATCCGCGTACAGGCGCAGTTCATGTTCCCCGAAGCGGTAGACGTCGCAGTTTCCGGCGGAAAGCTGATAATCATAAGCCATGCTTTCCGTCATGACGATCACTTCCGCCGGTTCGCCCAAGGAGGACTGCCACTCCGTGCGGAGGCTCGTCCCCACCTTCAGGCCGTACAGAGAGCCCCGGCGAAGCTGAACGCCCCGAAGCTCCGAATGGTCGTAGCCCGCCTGCATATCGTCGGAAATGAGATAAATATCCCGGAACAGCGGGTCTTCCATCAGAAAGTACCGTCCGCCGGGGAAAGCGTCCGGGGTGCGCACCAGCCGGTACGCCTCCACGAGCTCCGTCATTGGCTGGCCCAGCGTCACCGGCAGCATGGGCAGCCTGCCCGCCGTCACCGCTGCGGCGACCGCCGTTTTCTGTTCGTCGGCGGTCATTTGAGCAGACCGCAGTCCCATTTTCGCCGGAAGGCTGTCCTCATCCGTGAGCCACAGGCCGTCCAGCTCGTCATAAAAGAACTGCACCGCTCCCGCCGCGCCGCTGGCAAAAGAAAGCTGGCTGGCCGGATAGTGAAAGGTGATGCCCCATTCGTCCATGGTGAAGGAAGCCTTCGGCAGCGGGGTCACGTCCCGGTTGTCCATATATTCGGTCATTTCCCGGCCAAGGGAAGTCTCGGCCATGGCTTCCATCTGACGGACGGCTTCCGCCGAGTCGGAAAAGAGACGATCCAGCGTCAGCTTTTCGCCGTCGGAAAGATCGTAGGTCAGGGCCGTCTCGCTCTGTTCCCGGCGGCTTCCTGCCTGCTTCTCCTCCACGGTCAGCAGCGCAGAAAAGACCCATTCATTCCAGAAGCACTGATAATCGGCCTGTACACTGCCGCCCGTCGTCAGCTTGACCAGCAGGGACGGGATATCGCCGGACTGCACTACGTCGTCGTTGATCTTCTTTTGCACCGACGGATCGGAGAGGCCGGAAAGCTGCGGATAGCAGACCTTGCTTTCTCCCATCGCCGCGGAAATCTCCTCTATCTTTACGGTCTCCGCCTCGCTAAAGGCCACTCCGGAAACCATCAAAAGAACCAGCAAAAGAGCTGTCAGCCTTGTATGCATCCTCCGTCCTCCCCCTTTCCCGATCGGTGTGAAAAAGTTTGCAAAACTATTTTACCTTAAAACGCATTCTGTTGCAAGTTTGTTACAAAATTTCTCCATTCCCGACACGATTTTCCTGTGCCAGCATGGGCTGCAGCTGCACGCCGCACAGGGCGGAAGCCAGCGTTTTCGGAATCTGCGCAAAATCCGCCACCAGCGAACGGGGCTTTTTCACCGGATCGTCCTGACGGAAGGGAACAAAGTATACGCTGCGCCACGCCATCAGCCGCCCGATATTCTGGGCGGCAATGCCCAGCCCGTCATTGGTGGAGACGGCCAGCACCAGCGGACGTTCGTTGCGCAGGTGGCTCTTGGCCCCCAGCAGCACCGGCGTATCGTAAATTCCATTCACCAGCTTTGCCAGCGTATTGCCCGACGCGGGCGAGATCAGGTACAGATCGGTCATTTTCTTCGGGCCCAGCGGTTCCGCCGCCTGCAGGGTGTCGATGGGCTCATGGCCGGTAATGGACACCAGCCGCTCCCGCAGGTGCTCTGCGGTCATGAAGCGGGTGTCCAGCTCCCCGGCGTTGTAGGACAAGATGGGCAGCACTTCGTAGCCGCGCCGAACCAGTTCTTCCATCTGGGCCAGATTTTTCTCGAAGGTACAGTAGGAGCCCGTCATGGCAAAGCCAACGGTGGTCTTTTTCATCGCGTCCGTCCCTCCGTTTCCTGTCGGAAAAAGTAGCGGCAGGCCGCTTCCAGCGCGTCCGCCGCCGCGTCCGGGGCGTATTTTCCGGGCAGCCCGGGCAAATTTCTCTGCCGCAGGCCCAAGCTTCGGGCCACCTCCGGGTCAAAGCCGCCGGGGGTGCTGGCCAGTTCCAGCAGCACGCAGTCCTTTGGCAGCGCCGACAGCCGTTCCCGGTTCAGCAGCCGGGCGGGTACCGTGTTCAGCAGCAGCTTCGTCTCCCCCGCAAATCCGATAAATGCTTCGAAGGGACAGGCGCGCATCCCATCCGACCGAGCCAGCTGCCGGGCTTCTTCCCGACGGGCCAATACCGTAACGCGCGCGCCCAGCGCGTTCAGCCGGCGGGCGGTCTCCCGGCCAAACAGGCCGTAGCCCAGCACCATCACCGGCAGCCCTTCCAGCGTAGCGTCCGTCTCCCCCATAGCGTGAAAGACCGCCCCTTCGGCAGAGATGGCCGCGTTTCTTTCCGCAAAACCGGGCGCGTCCTGATATCGCCGCACCCGCAGCTCCCGGCGGCGCACCTCGTTCATCGCCGGGGTATCCTCCAGACCGCCGCCCGCCAGCACCAGCGTTCCCGGCGAAGCCTGCCGCAGCACGTTTTCCGGGTGGAGCGTCAGCCCCGTCAGCGTGGGGATCAGCCCGCCGCGGGCCGACCACGGATAGGGCAGCAAAATCGCGTCCGCCTGTTCAGGCCGCGCCGTTTGTTCATCCCCCTCCGAAAGTCCCAGCGTCTGCACCTGCCAACCATTTTGTTTCAACTTCTCCGCCAGCCGAAGGGCGCGCCTGTCGCCTCCGGCGATCAACCAGTTCCAGCTCAATGAAAACCGCCTCCTGCCATGATGCCTTACAGCATCCTATGCGGGAGGCGGTTTGAGGTTCGGTTTTAAGTGGGTTCAGGCACTCAGATGGCGTGTTCCGTTTCTTTTTCCAGCAGGACTTTTTCACCGCAGAGGGTCATTTCCACGGACTGGCCTTCCAGCAGACGGACGATGGCCTTGCCGGGCTTCACGTCCAGCCGGATGACCCGGCCGCGGTACTGGAACTGGAAGCCGTAGCCCTTCCAGCAGTCGGGCAGGAAGGGATTCAGGCTCAGGCCGTTCACGGTGCGCATTCCCGCGAAGCCATGAGCCATCGACAGCCAGCTGCCGGCCATGCTGGTGATATGCAGGCCGTCCACGGTGTCGTTGTTGATGTTGTCCAAGTCGAGGCGGGCGGTGCGCTGGTACATTTCCACGGCCTTCTCCCGGTAGCCCAGCTGGGCCGCCAGAATGCTGTGTACGCAGGGAGACAGGCTGCTCTCGTGCACGGTCATGGGCTCGTAGAAGTCGAAGTTGCGGCGGATGGTCTCCGTGTCGTACAGGTGATTGAGGAAATACAGGCCCTGCAGCACGTCCGCCTGCTTGATGTAGCAGCTGCGGAGGATATGATCCCACGACCAGTGCTGGTTGATGGGCCGTTCCTCGGCGGGCAGCGCGGCGGCGGGCTCCAAGTCCTTGTCGAGGAAGGTGTCGTGCTGAACGAAAATGCCCAGTTCCTTGTCCTCGGGATAGTACATGCTTTCCACCACATCCTGCATATGGGCCATTTCGTTGGGCGTGATGTTCAGCTCGGCCCGGCGGGCTTCCCCGGCCTTTTCGGCCTGTTCGAGGAAATAGGCGATGCTCCAGGCTGCGATGCGGTTGGTGTACCAGTTGTTGTTGACGTTGTTCTCGTACTCGTTGGGGCCGGTCACGCCGTGGATCATGTACTTGCCCTTCCGCTTGGAGAAGTGGCAGCGGTCGGTGTAGAACCGGGCGATGCCGCACAGCACGTCCAGTCCTTCCTTGACGGGATATTCCTCGTCGCCGGTGTAGGTGGCGTAGTCGAAAATGGCGTGAGCGATGGCGCCGTTGCGGTGAATCTCCTCGAAGGTGATCTCCCACTCGTTATGGCACTCGATGCCGGTAAAGGTCACCATGGGATACAGCGCGCCCTTCAGGCCCTGCTGCTTGGCGTTGAAATACGCGCCGTCCAGCTGCAAATAACGGTACAGAAGCAGCTGACGGGCCACGTCCTGCCCGGCCACGGCCATGTAGACCGGCAGGCAGTAGGCTTCGGTGTCCCAATAGGTAGCGCCGCCGTACTTTTCGCCGGTGAAGCCCTTGGGGCCGATGTTCAGCCGCGCGTCCTCGCCGGAGTAGGTGCTCAGCAGCTGGAACAGGTTGAAACGGATGCCCTGCTGGGCCGCGTCGTCGCCTTCGATGGTCACATCGCAGGTAGACCAGCGCTGCTTCCAGGCTTCTACGTGCTCCTTCTTCAGGTCTTCATAGCCCGTTTCCCGGGCGCGGCTGGCCGCCTTCACCGCCATGGTCACCAGCAGGTTTTCCTCGTGATCCCGGTCGGTGAAGCACAGGGCAAACTTTTCCAGAGAAACAGTTTCCCCGGCGGCGGCCTTGCCCGCGTAAGTCAGCTCCACGTAGCCTTCGTCCAGCTTGCGCTCCTTCAGCTCCAGCTGATCGGACCAGCAGCTCAGGCCCGCAGCCACGGCGAAGCGGGGTGCGCCGAAGGGATTCTCCTTCGTCTTGGTCAGAAGGGCCAGTGCGTCCTCGGTCTGCTCCTCCTGCAGCATATCCCAGAAGGTCTCGTCATAGTTGCTGTCCAGATTGCGCACATTGGCGTCCAGATAGGGCTTCATGACGATATCGGCTTCAAACTCGGGCGTGATGGAGTAGTTGACCGCCAGCAGCTCCTTCTGGGCCAGCGAAACAAAGCGTTCCGCCTTCACTTCGATCTTGCCGTTGGGCGTCCACAGGGTGAAATGGCGGGAAAAAATGCCCGTCTGCATATCCAGTTCCCGACGGAAGTCCAGCACATCCGCCTTGGCCAGATCCAGCGGCTTGCCGTTGATCTCCACATGGATGCCGTTCAGGCGCACGGCGTTGATGACCTTGCCGAAGTACTGGGGATAGCCGTTCTTCCACCAGCCCACGCGGGTCTTGTCCGGGAACCACACGCCGCCGATATAGGTGCCCAGATGGGTATCGCCGCTGTAGTCCTCCTCAAAATTGCCGCGCATTCCCATATAGCCGTTCCCAGTGGAGGTCAGGCTTTCGGAAAGGCGCATTTTGTCAGGCTCAAAGCCCGTTTCGATCACTTTCCAGGGATGGATCTCGTATGCCATGAATCCGTTCTCCTTTCAGGCGCAATCGTTTGTATTGCAGGATTATGGTAAACGATTCCGGCACGATTGTCAAGTGCGCCGGGGACTTCGGCCGGAAAAAAGCATGGGCAGAAACACCAGTCCCAGACACCCCAGCCCCACCGGCGTATACAGGCCGTCCACGATGCCCGCAAACCCCACGGCGGAAACGGCCAGCGGAAGACCCATGGTCAGCGCGTCGGAAAGCGGCGGCTTTACGCCCCGGCTGCCCAGATCGTCCCGAAGGGCATAGAGTACCGCCGTCAGGGTGGTCAACACCGCCAGATACAACAGCGTCACGCAGACGACATACCCCGTCCGCCGGAAGCCGCGGAACAGCCTCACGATCGGGAAAGCCTCCTGCTGCAGACCGGGGAAACGCAGGTACAGCGCGTTGGCCCCGAACAAAAGTCCCGTCAGCACAAGGCCGGTCATGAGGGCCCGGCGATCACAGCAGCGGCATCCGCGCGCCCCCTTTTCGACCCGGCAGGTCACGCCGATGGCGACCGTCATGTTCATGCTGCCGTAGGCCACCGCCCGAATGGCCGCGAAGATCAGCCCGCCCGGCGGGGTCTGCTCCTGCACGACGCTTTCCCCCATGCCCGGCCGGCGCAGCAGCACCAGCATCACGCCGATGAAAAACGCCGTCAAAAACCCGCTGACCGCCGACAGCGGGCCAACGCCCCGAAAGCCCAGCATCCACGCCAGAATCAGTGTGCCCGCCGCGCCCAATGGATATGCCCACTCGGACGGCCAAAGCAGCTGCACCAGATGACCGGCAGCGGAAACCATCGCCCCGCCTGTCACCAGCATCAGCATGGCGACGCATCCCCGGGCCAAAGCGCCCAGCTTCGTATCGGAAAAGCATTTCAGTCCGCACCAGCAGCCGGCATTTTCCTGCTGTGCGCGCCGCATACACAGTGCGCACAGAAACACCATCGTGACCGCCGCCAGCAGGATCAGGCCCCAGGACGCAGCCCCATAGCGGGTGAAAAAGCTGTAGATCTCCCGTCCTGAAACAAAACCCGCGCCGATCACCGCGCCCACGCAGGCCAGTACGCTTCTTCGATGCTGATGATTCATGGCAGACTCCCCCCTTCTTTCCTTTTTCCAAGGTATGAGGGGCGCGTTTTGCCTTATGCCCCGCCGCTTTCCAAAATTTCTTTTTCGATTTCACCTATCTTTCACACAGCCGTCAGAATTTTCCAAGACGGGCGCGGTATGCTGAGAGCATGAACTGACCGGCCGTCCCAGCCGCCGGAGCGCTTCAAAACATTTTTGGGGAGGCATTCCATGAAAAAGGCGATCGCAATCATTCTGACGCTGTGCATTTTAGGCGCGGCGGGGTACTTTGGCTGGCAGGCTTATCAAAAGTATGTTGCTCAACCGGCGGACTCCGGCTCGGCAACGCTGGTGACCCCCTATACCATCACCCGGGGCAATCTGAGCAAGACCGTGACCGGCACCGGCACCCTGTCCATCAGCCAGACAGAAAACGTGTCGCTTGACTACGGCGTGACCGTCACGGAGACGCTGGTGGAGGAAGGCGACACCGTCACGGCGGGTCAGGCGCTGCTTTCCGTCGATACCTCCGCCCTGCAGACGGCCATCGACACCCTTCAGGACGAGCTCGACTCCACCGTCAGCGAACTGGCGACCCTGAGCGACAGCTATTCCACCACCACCTACGTCAAAATGCCCATGGACGGCCGGGTGAAGGAAGTCTACATCGAAAAGGGCCAGTACCTGCAGGACGTGATGACCGAAAAAGGCTGCATCGCGCTTCTGTCGCTGGACGGCCTGATGACGGCTGAAATTTCCGCGCCGGAAGGAATGTCCGTCAATGACACGGTAAAGGTCACGGCGGGCCGCTCCTATACGGACGGCACCGTAGCGGACATTACGGACGGCGTGGCAACGATCACTTTCTCCGACGCTTATGGTTCCGAGGGCGGCGAAGTCACGATCACTTATAAAGAAGAAGAAATCGGTACGGCTTCCTGCCATATTCATATGCCCTACCAGCTCACTGTCAGCGAACAGGGCTACATTCAGGCCGTCTATCTGGAAACGGATGTGAAAAAATGGCAGAACAACCGGGTCTGCTACCTGACCAACGTGCCCATTAGCGGCACCTACGAAGCTCTGCTCACCACCCAGCAGGAGCAGCTGGCGCAGTTGAAGGAAATGAAGGCGCTGCTGGAGGCGGGCGTGATCACCGCCCCGGAGGACGGCATCGTTTCTTCCATCGTGAGTCCCTCGGCCGTGGAAGCGGAGGCCCACAGCACGCTTTCTTCTCTGTATGTAGGCGACCAGAAGGAAATGGTGGTCAGCGTGGATGAGCTGGACATCATCAACGTGCAGGTAGGCCAGAACGCTGACATCGCCATGGACGCGCTGACGGATAAGACCTACTCCGCCGTGGTCAGCAAAGTCAGCCAGATCGGCACGCCCAACGGCGGCGTCACGGTCTACAACGTGACCCTGACCATCGACGGCGACGAAAATCTGAAATTCGGCATGAACGGCACCGCCACCATCCGCATCGAAGAAGTAAACGACGTGCTGCTGGTGCCCCTGACGGCGCTGAACACCTCCCGCGGCGAAAGCTACGTCTGGCTGCAGTCCGACGACGCATCCGGCGACGAGCCCGGCGTGCGCACCACGGTGGAAACGGGCCTGTCTGATGAAAACTACGCGCAGGTATTGAGCGGTCTTGACGAAGGCGACGTGGTGCTCATTACCCGGGAGGCCTCTTCTTCCAGCACCGACAGCCGGGATGGCGGCTTTGACTTCGGCAGTATGAGCTTCGACATGGGCAGTATGCCCAGCGGCGGCGACATGCCCAGCGGCGGCTTCCCCGGCGGGGGCGGCGGAAGCGGCAACGGCGGCGGCCGTTCCGGCAACCGTTAAGGAGGCTTTTCCATGATCGAAATGCAGGACATCGTAAAGCAATACACGCTGGGCGGCGAGATCATCTACGCCCTCGACCACGTTTCCCTGCGGGTGGAAAAGGGCGAATACGTCACCATCATCGGGCCCTCCGGCAGCGGCAAGAGCACACTGATGAACCTGATCGGCTGTCTGGACACGGCGGACAGCGGCACTTACCTGTTCAACGGAAAGCCCATCCGCAAATACCGGGAAAAGCAGCTGGCGGAAGTGCGCAGCAAGCAGATCGGCTTTATTTTTCAGGGCTTCAACCTGCTGCCCAAGCTGAGCGCACTGGAAAACGTGGAGCTGCCCATGATCTATCAGGGGGTGCGGGCCACGGAGCGCAAAAAGCGAGCCGTGGCCGCGCTGGAGCGGGTCGGGCTGGGCGGAAGAATGAAGCACCGGCCCAACCAGCTTTCCGGCGGCCAGCAGCAGCGCTGCGCCATCGCCCGGGCCATTGCCGTCAACCCGTCGCTGATCCTTGCCGACGAACCCACCGGCAATCTGGATCAGAAGACCGGCCGGGAAATTCTGAACATTTTTGACGAGCTGCATCAGGCCGGGAATACCATCGTCCTCATTACGCACGACCCCAAGGTGGCCCTCTGCGGCCAACGGATGATCCGCATTGAGGACGGGCGGCTCTACGAACCGAAGGAGGCGGACGCGGATGATCTTTCAGTCGTTTAAGATGGCCCTGAAGGCCATTGCCGGCAATAAAATGCGCTCTTTTCTGACCATTCTGGGCGTGGTGATCGGCGTACTGGCCATCGTGGTGCTGGTCTCCATCGGTCAGGGGGCCAACAGCTCCGTCACCGCCAGTATCGAGGGCATGGGCACCAACCTGATCTCCGCCACCATCAACGCCCGGCGGACGAACCCCGTCACAGCCGACGGCCTGAACGAGCTGGCGGAAAACGAAGCCATCGCCTACATTGCGCCGCTGACCAACGTTTCCGGAACGGTTAAGGCCGGCGTGAACACCTATGACGACGGGACGGTGCAGGGCACGGCTCCCGGCTACGAGCACATCCGCAACTGGACGGTGGCCGAAGGGCGCTTCCTGACCCAGCCCGACGTCGACAACCGCAGCTTTGTGGCGGTCATCGGCGCGGAGGCTGCCAGCGAAATGTACGGAACCACCCACGCCGTCGGCGAGACCTTCACCCTCAGCGGCTACACCATGACGGTGGTAGGCGTGCTGAAGGCCAACGGTGAAAGCGCCAGCGGCAGCAACGACAATCAAATTCTGATCCCCTACACGCTGGCCCAGCGGCTGTCCAACTCCACGGGCATTTCCAGCTTCTACGTTTCCGCCGCATCCTCCGATCAGGTGACACAGGCGCAGGCGGCGGTGGAAGCCTATCTGGAAAAGGCCTTTGAGGGCTACAATACCCGCAGCTTCGGCACGCAGTACAGCGTGTACAACCAGACGGAAATGCTCTCCACCCTGAGCGACACCACGGCCACCCTTTCCCTGATGCTGGGCGGCATTGCGGGCATTTCCCTGCTGGTGGGCGGCATCGGCATTATGAACATCATGCTGGTCAGCGTCAGCGAGCGTACCCGGGAGATCGGCATTCGCAAGGCGATCGGCGCAGCCCGGGGCAACATCCTGATGCAGTTTCTGATCGAAGCGCTGGTGGTCAGCCTGATGGGCGGTCTGCTGGGGCTGGCGCTCTCGGTGGGGCTAGTCAAAATTCTGGGGCCGCTCCTTGATATGACCCTGACGGTTCCCATCAACGTTGCGTGGATGGCCATCGGGTTTTCCGTCCTCATCGGCGTGGTGTTCGGTCTGTACCCCGCCAACAAAGCCAGCAAGCTCAAGCCCATTGAGGCGCTGCACTACGAGGGATAATAATAACCCCCGAGCATAAAGAAAAGGGAACGCTGACGCGTTCCTTTTTCTCATAAAAGCCCTTTATTTCTTTCAAAGCACCTTGCAGACGGCTTTTTCCACCTTGCCCGGAGCGGCCGCCGCTTCCTTGGTGCGATGGGCTTCCCCGGGGAACAGAATGGCCGTGGTTTTTAGATGCTAAGCGTAATTTTTCCGCAGATGATCCATATTTCCTCATTCCACGAAAGGATGGGTCTGATTATTTTCCGTTTTCCAGCAGCTCCTGCAGCCGGGCAAGTCCCAGCTCGTCATACTGATAAACGGCGGTTTTCCATACGTTGTCCGGCAGTTCGTCCAAACAATAGGGCGTCGCCATGGCGGCGGCGATCACCTGTGCGCCGGACGCGGCCAGCGTCCTGACCTGCTCCATCACCCGGGGCAGATCGGGCTGGGGGCTCAGACAGGCCACCACCGTGCGGCCTTGGCAGGAGTGAAAGCCCGCTTCGTCCAAAAGAAGCCCTCCGAAGGTTCCGCCGAAATGCCTTGCCAGCCGTTCGGGGCCGCACAGGGCCAGCTGGTCGCTGGCATAAGAAGCGGCCCGGTTGCTGCAGCCGAAGAACAGCGTGTTTTCGTCCAAGGCGGGCAGGGGCTTTCCTGCCGGGGCGTACAGCACCTTCACGGCCTGCCGGAGGATGCTTTCCGCAATGGCCCGGTGCTCAGGACAGCCGATCACCGCCGGGTCCGTCAGAGGCAGGACAGCCTTGCGGCGCTTCACTTCGGCAATGCGGCGGTAGGATTCCTGCGCTTCTTCCATCGAAAGCCGTCCATCCTGCATGGCCTCCACGATCAGTTCCGCCGCCTCCCGCTGGAAGGTCTCGGTGTGGCAGATCAGCGTCATATCCACGCCCGCCTGCAGGGCCATCAGCGCGCCACGGGCTGAGCCGAACTGACGCTTGATCGCGTCCATCTCCATGCAATCGGTGACGATCAGGCCCTCAAAGCCCATTTTCTCCCGCAGAAGGCCGGTCATGACCTTCCGGGAAACGGTGGAGGGAATACGCTCCGGCTCCAGCGCCGGGAAGACCACATGGGCGGTCATCAGTGCGTCGATCTTTTCCTCAATCGCCCGGCGAAAGCTGACCAGCTCCACCCGTTCGATTTCTTCCAGAGACTTGTTCACCACGGGCAGCCCCAGATGACTGTCCGTTTCCGTGTCGCCATGGCCGGGGAAATGCTTGCCGCAGGCGATCACGCCCGCCTCCCGCAGGCCGCGGGCATAAGCCGCGCCGAAGTCCGCTACCTTCTCCGGGGCGCCGCCGAAGGAGCGCACGCCGATGACCGGGTTTTTCGGGTTGGTGTTGCAGTCCAGAATGGGCGCGCAGTTGAAATTCACGCCCACGGCCCGAAGCTCCTGACCGATCATGCGGCCCACGCGAAAAGCATTTTCCGGGTCGCCGGTGGCACCCTGCGCCATAGCACTGGGCGAAACAGAACCCAGCTCGCCCAGACGGGACACCGTGCCGCCTTCTTCATCCAGCAGGATCATGGGCGGCAGACCCGTCTCCATGCGGATCAGGCAGTGCAGGAACACGCACAGCTCCCGCAGCTGCTCCGCGCTCTGAATATTGCGGCGGAACAGGATCACATTGCCGATCTTGCAGTCCCGGATCAATTTCTGAAAGGATTCGGGAACCGTGTAGCCCTCAAAGCCCGCTACCAGACGCTGACCCGCCAGCAGCTTCATTCTTTCATCGATCATCGTATTTTCTCCTTGCTCCGGCCCTTACAGCCGATCCAGAATCTGACGCTTGGCATAATCCTCGATGCCGAAGCAGGTGGCGTGATCCACGCGGATCTTTGCGCCCCTCACCACGCTCAAAGCCTCGTAATAGCGTAGGTACTTGAAGCTGGTGGAATGCTCCGCCAGCCAAAGCTCCTTAATGGCCTCTTTCCACACAGGAAAGGCCTCCGTCACATCGAAATAATAGTAGGGCTTGAAGCCGTCCGCGTCCTCCCAGTTTTCGGCGTACAAAAATTTGGTGATGGGCGCCCGGGGCAGTTCGTGTTCGAAGGTGGGCAGCGACGCATAGAAAATGGCGTTGTCGGTGATGCGGCTGGCGGCCATATGATCCTTGTGCATACTGTTTTTCCAGTGGTACAGCACGGCATTGACCTGATATTTGCGCATCAGGGTCGCCAGCGCCAGTTCCTGCTCTTTGGTATCGTACAGCTCGCCGTCGGGCGTATCCAGCACGATGGATTCGCCGCCGATCTTTTCCGCAAACTTTGCCGCGCATTCCACATTGTACTTACGAAAGTCCGGGGTGGTCCATCCAGCGGGCGTACCGCGCTCTCCCGCCGTCAGGTCGACGATCACGACCCGATCGCCCTGCATGGCCTGTTTGGCCAGCAGCATTCCGCAGGTCAACTGTGCATCACCAATGTGCGCCCCCACCGCCATGACGGTCTTAGCCATAAGATCTCCCTCTTTCCGAGTTTTCACTAATATAACGTCTTTTCCTGAAATAACTGTTTTATCTAGTTTTCAAAATATAACAAATCGTTTATTTCCTGTCAGCGGTCAGAAGGTGTCCGCCACGGGCGTATGCCACGGCAGGGGGAACCATCCCCGGGGCGCGCGATCCTGCAGATCAAGCGCAAAGGGGCTCAAAAGCAGCTCGTGGATTTCCCGATGGGTCAGTTTCCACGGATCCTCGCCGCCGTCCGTCACGCAAACCGCACCGTTCTTCACCGTTACGGTAATGGTCTGGCCGTCCGCTTCCAGCGCCAGTTCGCCGTCCGCCAGCGGCGTATAGCGGCCCTTGAGGGTCAGCAGCGCTTCGATCACGGGACGGTAACGCAGAATGTGGATCTTCTCGCAGGGGGTCAGATTCATGCCCTCGGCATATCGGCTCAGGCGGGCCATCAGCGGACGGTTCCAGCCGGGAATGGTCACAGTGAGCCGTTCCAGCCCGTTTTGCAGGAACCACGCCTTTACCAGTGCGGCCGGCCCGAAGCCCTCCGCCGCCACCAGTTCGGAAACCGAGGTTTTTTCCCCGTTGGACACCAGATATCCGGCGAATTTTCCGTCCTTCCGGGCCGCCCACGCGCCGCAGGTGTAGGACGCGGCAGCAGCGGCAAAGCCGAAGGGCTCCCGATCCACCCAGCAGGGCTGACTTTCCTGCAGCTTCAGGGCAAGGGCTTCTTCCTCGCTGCCGGGCTGGACGGGCGTGAAGGAAAATCCTTCCGCATCCACCTCCGCCATGGCTTGTCGGACGGTATAGGGACGGAAGTCGGCGTGGTATTCCAGCCCACCCGATTCGTAGCCGAAATAGGCGTACCGCTGCCGCCGACCGCCCAGCATGGAAATATCCGTCCCGTTTTCCCGCATCCGGGTCAGGGACAGCTCCATCAGCTTTTTCATGTGGCCCTCGCCCCGGGCCTGGGGATGAACGCTGACCGTGCCCACGTAGCCGGTCTTCAGTTCGAGCTTCCCTACGCGCATCACGCCGGGCAAAGTGGCGATCATGCCGCGAATGCCCTGCTCGTTCACCGCCAGCAAATGATGTTCCGCGCAGTTCCGCTCTTTGGCGTATTCCTTGGGGATCAGGGTCTCAAAATCCGTTTTTTCGCCGTCCATGGAAAAAACCATGCTGCCGAAAAACGTCAGCGCAGCCTGTTCCTCCGGCCTTGCGACGCGATATTCCGTCATAAACGTTCCTCCTTGCAGAAAGGACTTTTTCAGTAATACATTACATCATTCGAAGGCAAAAGGCAATGACGATTTTCGCTATTTGTCCGGCAAAAATAGCACTTGTCTCATCTGGCCAGAAGTGCTATACTATTTGTCCCTTTGTTGACCGAAGGAGAAAACCTCTGCGTCGCCGCATGTTTGCCGAAAAACAGCTCCCGCCAAAGAAGGCGGTCGTTTTTCGTTTCCCGGCGAACCCTTGCATCTCTTTTTTCCGCTGAGCGCCGCCCGCGTCCCTATCCAGCGCGGCTTTCTGCCCGCCGGGCGCGGCTGCGAACCGCCCATGAATAGAGAGCGCTGCATCCTATCAAAGATGCGGAGGTAAATCTCTTTATGGAAACGGCTACGCTTTCTCCTCAAGAATGGACAACCGAAAAACAACATCTGGCTGAAACACTGCAGATCGTCGTGAACGAACGGAAAAAGCTGGAAAACGATCTGGGTATTGTGGACGGCAACGACCGGCTGATCCAGGCGCTGGACGACGGCAGCACGGACGCGGCGGTGCAGCAGTTCATCATCAAGAACAAGCTGCGCAGTCTGCACCAGCTGCGTCTAAGCAGCCGTCAGCCCTATTTCGCCCGGCTGGACTTTACCCCGGACCCCGGCGCGCCGGTACTGGGTCACTTGAAGGCCGGGGAAAAAAGCTCCATCTATCTGGGCCGTTGGGGCGTGTTGGAAACGCCTTCTTATCAGGTGCGTGTGGCGGACTGGCGCAGCCCGGTGGCCAACCTGTACTATTCCGGGCAGATCGGGCGGGTCAGCTACGAAGCGCCCGACGGCAAGGTCGAGGGCGAGCTGAGTCTGAAGCGCATGTTCACCATTTCGGACGGGCAGCTGGAGGACATGCAGGACACTGGGCTGGCCGGGCAGGAAAAATACCTGACTGACGCGTTGAGCCAGATGACTTCCGCCCGTCTGCGGGAAGTGGTCACCACCATTCAGGCGGAGCAGAACACAGTGATCCGCTTCGACGCGTTTTCGCCCCTGTGCGTACAGGGCGTAGCGGGCAGCGGCAAGACCACCATTGCCCTGCACCGCATGGCCTGGCTGCTGTATCAGCTGCAAAAAACGGTGCTGCCCCAGCAAATGCTGATTCTGGCTCCCAACCCGCTGTTTTTGAGCTACATCAGCCGAGTTCTGCCCGATCTGGGTGTGGATGACGTGCGGCAGACCACCTTTCCCGGTCTGTGCCGGATGCTGATGGGCAAGCGGATGCCCAAGCTGATGGACAGCGCCCGTCTGTCGGAGCGGCTGCAGATGGACAAACGTCAGCGGGATGTGCTGGACAACGTGCTGCGCCGCAAGGGTGCGCTGTCTCTCCGGGCGGAGCTGGCGGAATTTCTGACGGTGTGGGAGCGCCGCTGTCTGCCCAAGGAAGACGTGAAATTTCTGAGCCGAACGCTGATGACCCGCGAGGAGATCGAGCGGTATTTCTGGAAGGAATTTCGGCATTTCCCGCTGGAAGGCCGGGTGCAGGAAGTCTGCAAGGTGATGAAGAAGCGACTTGCCCGCGTCTGCGAGGAAACGCAGGCGGCCTTGGAACGCAAGGTGGATGAAATGGTGCAGAAGCTCATGCGCACCGTGGCGGACTGCCCCGGCCGCCGGGCCCGGGCGCGGCTGTATTATGACACCCGGGATCAGCGCATTCAGGAACTGAAAGACCGGCAGAAAGCCTTTCTCAAGGAGTTCGACGGTCTTTGGGGTTCCATGGAGCTTTTGAACGTCTACGGCGCTTTCTGGGAATGGATGGCGGAAAAGGAGCCTGCCAACGAGCCGGTGCTGGAGGCTACCCGTCCGGCGCTGGCTAAGAAGCAGGCACAGGCCGAAGACCTGCCCGCTCTGCTGATTTTGGCGCAGGGGCTATATGGCCTTGCCCGGCTGAGCATCCGTCAGGTGGTGGTGGACGAAGCGCAGGACGTTTCCCCGCTGGAGGTACGCGTGCTGCGGGAACTTACCCACACAGACGCCTTTACGCTGGTGGGCGATCTGTGTCAGGGCATTTACGGCGACGAGGGCATCCGCAGCTGGGAGGATCTGAGCGCCGGCATTTTCGAAAAGCCAGTGACCGTCACCCGGCTGGGAACCGCCTACCGCAGCACGGTAGAGATCATGAAGACGGCCTTCTCCGTCATTGCCCGGCACCCCGTGACGGGCGAGGGCGCGGCCCATCCGGTGGAGCGTCACGGCGAAAAGCCCTTCCTTCTTTCAGTGAAAGCCCCCAAGGAACGCCCTGCCGCCGCAGCGCGCGCCATCCGCAGTTGGCAGGACGAGGGATTTGAGAACATCGCCGTCATCATCAAGACCGGCAAAGCCGCCGTCCAACTGCAAAAAGCGCTGGCGAATCTTGGATGCGATGCAAAGCTGGTGCGTCAGGGGGACGACAGCTTTCAGGGCGGCGTACAGGTCATGGATGCTTCCATTGTCAAGGGCTTGGAATTTGACTGTGTACTCATTGCCGACGCGGAAGCGGCCAGCTATCCCGACGAGCGTTTCTATGCCAAGCTGTTTTACGTGCTTTGCACCCGTCCTCTGCACCGGCTGGGATTCGTCAGCGTTGGGGAAAAGACAGCGCTGCTGCAGGATGCGGATTTAAGAGAAAGAGAATGAAAGGACCCAAAGGGCAGAGGGGGACGGAAAGCCCATTACTTGCAGCGGCAAACAACAACTTTCTTGTAAGGCAATCCCGCCGGGGCTGGACGCGCTGACTACGGCGCGGGTTGGAATTTGTCGTCCTATGGGGTTCCGCCACCTTCGGTGCCCGAAGGTTTCCAAAGGGCGAGCGGAAAGCCCTTTGGTGCGCCCGCAGGCGCA
>ERZ772883.150-NODE-150-length-78836-cov-19.222960_pt1 | contig 78836 bp, 109 predicted proteins | sample MGYA00580575_ERZ772883 | MGnify/ENA primary metagenome ERZ772883 (study PRJEB29015, sample SAMEA2737666) | human gut metagenome | biome: human gut; feature: human-associated habitat; material: faeces | place: China | collected 2012 ... | reverse complement strand
ATGTGCGGCCCTGCCTCTGCCTGACCCGCGCCGACACCGAGGCATACTGTGCCGCGCTGGGGCAACACTATATCCGGGATGAGACGAACGACCAGGACGTCTATGCGCGCAACCGCATCCGGCATGATGCCATCCCGGCGCTGCAATACGCCAACCCCGCCGCCGAGCGCAGCATTGCGCGGCTCTGCCGCCAGATGCGCGCGCTGGACGACTGGCTGACCGGCGAGGCCGCCGCCCTTCTGCAGGCGGCCACTGTGCCGGGCGGCTATGATGTCACGGTCCTGCGCCGCGCCGAGGGACCTGTGCTGGACGCCGCGCTGCACGCGCTGGTCAGCCCCGTGCGCGACGCCGAGGAAAAGTATATCAGTCTGCTGCACTTCCTTGTTTTAAAGGGGGAGGGTGCTGTTCAGCTGACCCCGGACGTAAACTATAAAATACAGGACGGCCTGCTCGTCTGCCTGACGCGGGAGGGCTCTCAGACCCTTCCCGCGCCGCCGCAGCCCTTTGAACCGGGTGATTTTTACCTTCCGGGTGGTTATTTTGTGAAATTTCAGGTCGTAAAGTATGAAGATTTTCTAAAAAATCAACCAATTTTCAAAAAAGACTTAAACTGTTGCGCAGATTGTGCTAAAATACAGAGGAATGCTATTCTGCGCACACGGCAGCCGGGGGACTTCTTCCGCCCGGCAGGACGCCATCTGCGAAAAACACTCAAAAAATATTATAATGAACTTGGCATACCGCAGGCCGAAAGGCCGCTGCTGCCGCTGCTGGCTGACGGCAGTGAGGTACTGTGGCTGTGGGGCTGCGGCTTTGCCGAGGGATGCGCCCCCGATGAGTACACCCACGAGGTACTGACGGTGCGGACAGAAAAAACAGGGGAGGCATAACTCTGATGTACAGCATGGACAATGATATTGACCACATTCTTGTATCGGAAGATGCGCTGAAGGCCAAGGTCAACGAGCTAGGCGCACAGATCAGCCGCGATTACGCGGGCAAAGACCTGCTTCTGGTCTCGATCCTGAAGGGCTCCGTCGTCTTTATGGCGGACCTGATGCGCGCGGTTCAGATTCCCTGCGCCATCGACTTTATGGTCGTTTCCAGCTACGGCGGTGCCAACACGTCCTCCACGGGCCTTGTCAAGATCATCAAGGACTTGGATGCCGACTTGACCGGCAGGGACGTGCTGATCGTTGAGGATATTCTGGACACCGGCATCACGCTGTCCAAGCTGGTTCCGGTGCTGAAAATGCGCAACCCCGGCAGCGTGAAGATCTGCACCATCCTCAGCAAGCCCAGCCGCCGCATGGCCGACATCGAGCCGGACTACTGCGGCTTTGAAGTGCCGGATGAGTTCGTGGTCGGCTATGGTCTGGACTACGACGAAAAGTACCGCAACCTGCCCTATGTGGGTGTTCTTAAGCCGAAAGTATATTCCGGCGAATGATAAAATGCCCGGTGTGTACACCGGATAGGAGTTGATTTCTTGAAGCAAAAACAACCGAAATTCAGCGGCATCCTCGTGGTAGCCGTCCTGATGGTGTTGGTCCTGTTCATCGTCAGCCTTTCGCCGCTTCTGGCAGCGTCCGGCAGCAAGGACACGACCTACTCCGAGATTTACTATTACTTTGAAAATCAGCAGGTGACATCGTTCCGTCTGGACCTTGGCACCGGTAGCCTGGAGCTGTGGCTCAAGGAGGGCAAGGCTGCTCTGCCGGAGTCCAACGCTGCAGCCAGCCTGCCCACCGGCGGTCTGCTGACCGGCGTGTACAGCTCGGACGATAACGCCCTGCCCGCCAACGGCGGCACCGTCTATATGACCTACAAGCTGCCCTACGGCGGCGACTTCAACACCGGCAAGATCTCCGATTTTGTTGACGAGTACAACGCGGCCAACCCGGATGCGCCGATGGTGTTTGACTACGTCGCCGCCAAGACGAGCATTCCCTGGCTGGAGATCATCTTCTACGTCGCAATGATCGGCAGCATCGGTATGCTGTTCATGTCGATGTACCGCGGCGGCGCGGGCGGCGGCATCATGAATGTGGGCCGCGCCAAGGTCAAGGATCAGCAGGAGAACCAGCGCAAGGCAACCTTTGCCGATGTGGCCGGTGCCGATGAGGAAAAGGCCGAGCTGCAGGAGGTCGTTGAGTTCCTGAAGGCCCCGAACAAGTTCAACTCCCTCGGCGCACGCATTCCGCACGGCGTACTGCTTGTCGGCCCTCCGGGTACCGGCAAAACGCTGCTGGCCCGTGCCTGTGCCGGTGAGGCCGGTGTGCCGTTCTACGCGATTTCCGGTTCCGATTTCGTCGAGATGTACGTCGGCGTCGGTGCCTCCCGTGTGCGCGACCTGTTTGAAAAGGCCAAAAAGACGATGCCTTCCATCATCTTCATCGATGAGATCGACGCGGTGGGCCGTCAGCGCGGCGCAGGTCTCGGCGGCGGTCACGATGAGCGCGAGCAGACCCTGAACCAGCTGCTGGTCGAGATGGACGGCTTCGACGCCAACGACGGCGTCATCGTCATGGCTGCCACGAACCGCGCGGACATTCTGGACAAGGCGCTGCTGCGCCCGGGCCGCTTTGACCGTCAGGTCTACGTCGGTCTGCCCGACGTCAAGGGCCGCGAGGAGATTCTGCGCGTCCATACAAAGAATAAGCCTCTCGGCCCCGATGTGAGCCTGAAAACGATTGCCCGCTCCACGGCTGGCTTCTCCGGCGCTGATCTGGAGAACCTCGTGAACGAGGCTGCGCTGCTGGCCGCCCGTCAGGGCAAGAAGGCCATCACCGAAAAGGAGATCGAGGAAGCCTCCGTCAAGGTCATGATGGGACCTGAGAAGAAGAGCCACGTCGTCACCGACGAGGAGCGCCGCCTGACTGCCTACCATGAGACAGGCCACGCTATCACGGGCTATTTCAGCAAGCACCACGATCCCGTGCACCAGATCAGCATTATCTCCCGCGGCGGTGCGGGCGGTTATACAATGTATCTGCCCGAGAAGGACCCCAGCTACGTCACCAAGACCGCGATGTTTGAAAACATTGTCACCCTGCTGGGTGGCCGTGTAGCCGAGCAGCTTGTGCTGGAGGACATCTCCACCGGTGCGTCCAGCGACCTGCAGCGCGCCACCGATACGGCCCGCGCCATGGTCACCCGCTACGGCTTCTCCGAGCGGATGGGGCCTGTCGTCTACGGCAGTGACCCCGGCGAGACCTTCCTGGGACGTGACTTCGGCCAGGGCAAGGGCTACTCGGAGGCTATCGCGTCCGAGATCGACAACGAGATCCGCGACATTGTGGATGAAGCCTATGAGACCGCCCGCCGCACCCTGACCGAGCACATGAACGAGCTGCACAAGGTAGCAGGCGTTCTTATGGAGCGCGAAAAGATCAGCGGTGAGGAATTCAAGACATTGATGGAAGGCGGGACCCTGCCGCCTTATGACCTGGGCAGGGGCGAGACCGCCCAGCCTGAAGCACCTGCGCCGGATTCTGCCGCACCTGTGCAGCCTGCCGAACAGCCCGAAACCCAGCAGCCTGCCGAGCCGGCCAACCCCCAGCCCGACACGCAAGAGTAAAGAGTAGGTGTAACTATGGATCAGAATTTTTCCCTGATGGCGCAGTCCCGCGCCAACTACTATACCGCCGGAAGTCCGGTGCAGTTCGTGCGTGTCGAACTGCTGAAGGGTGACACGACCGGTGAGGTCGCCGTCTGCCTGACCTTCAAGAATGTCGGCACCGAGCCGCTGACCGGCCTGGTCGTCCACTTCAAATGTAAGGATGCCGCCGGTCAGGTCCTGTGCGAGGATGACTTCTACTATGAGCAGCTCAACGCCCAGCCCGGTGCCGTGTTCGGCAGCGATGACGCTGTCTATGTCAGCGACACGCCGGTTTCCAGCGTGGAGGTCGAGCAGGATCGCGCGTTCCTCAATGGCCGCGGCGTCGACCTGCGCAATTACAAGCGTGTTCGCTTGAACATGCCCCGCGTACTGCCCGGCTCCATCGCCAAGACGCTGCAGCAGCGCACCGGCAATGTCCAACTGACCTGCGTGCCCCAGGACACCGAGTACGGCTGGTTCTGCGCCTGCGGTGCGTTCCATCCCAATGAGGAAAACACCACCGTCTGCTCCGAGTGCGGCGGTGACCGCGCCGGTATCAAGGCAACGCTGACCGCTATTCTGGAGGAGGCCCGCCAGGCCGCCGAGCGCCAGCAGCAGGAGGTCAACGCCGTCGCCAGCAGTGTGGCCCCTGCGCCCGCTCCCGCGCCGCAGCCGCAGGCACAGCCTGCCCCGGCTGCCAGCGACCCGCGCGCCATGGCCAACGCCGTGCAGGCAGCCATCACCGGTCAGCAGGACATCCCGCCGCAGAGCGCCTATGAGCCCGAGCAGGCAACCGCCGCATTTGAACCCCAAGGCAGCAGCTACGCCGATGACGACGAGGATGCCGAGGCCGAGCGCGTCCGCCGCTACGCTCCCAAAGGCCGCCTGTTCGACGATGATGAGGACGACGATGAGGGCACCCAGATGTACGATACCGATGACCTCGACTACGATGACGATGACGACGGTTACGACAAGAAGTCCAAAAAACGTGGCCGCTACGCCGATGACGACGAAACCAGTGAGGACGACGTCATGGCCGAGCGCATCATCCACCTGGCCCCGCCCATCACGGCCATTGTCTGCGCCTTGATCGTGGCATTGTCTCTGGTCTATCACTTCGTTCTGGCGTAAAAAATTGCCGGGCCGTTTCCCGAATGTGGGGAGCGGCCCGGTATTTTTGATTTTTCGGCAATATCCCGCGGGCAGATATGCAATGCGCCCCTACGGATAACAGCATCATTGCTTGCAGGGGCGGATGCTTCCAGCCGCCAGCCGCGTCAGAGCTTACTTTTCTGCCGTCAGTCGTTCGTACGTCTTTACGATTTCCGGGTCATTCAGCTTGATGACCCTGCCGGAAAGATACTGCAGCGTGTTTTCCTCGGGGATTCTGCCAAACGTCAGTCGCTGGGCGCAGAGAGCCTGTGTTTTCAGCCCGGTGCGCTCGTTCATCTTGTGGTTGCCGTACTTGATGTCGCCCAGTACCGGATGGCCCAGATACGCCAGATGCGCACGGATCTGGTGGGTGCGGCCCGTGATCAGACCAATGCGGCAGAGCGCAAACGGCCCTGCCTGCCGGATGACCGTCACCTCGGTGATGATCTGCTTGTAACCCTCGCTCTCACGGGCGTGGATGCGCACCTTGTTATTTTTCTCGCTGTGCTGCAGCCATGCGACGAACCGCCCCTGCGGCGGTGCCCCCACCGTGATGGTCAGATACTCCTTTTTCATCATGTCGTCGCGGATGATGGCGTTCAGGTCGCGCAGCGCGGCGTAGCTCTTGGCGGCCAGCACCAGACCTTCGGTGCCGCGGTCCAGCCGGTTACACAGCGCCGGGGCAAATCGCTTTTCTGCGTGGGGATCATACTCGCCCTTGGCCTCCAGATAGGCCGCAAAGGCATCCACCAGATTGGCGTCGCCGGTGCGGTCACTGTGGCAGAGCAGGTGCGCGGGCTTGTAGAGCACCGCAAAATTTTCATCCTCATACACCACGGTCACAGGCGGCTGCCTGCGCGGCGGCTTGGCAGTCTTGGCAGCGGGCTTGCCCACGGGGAAGAACTCGTCGTTGATGTACAGTTCGATCAAATCGCCTGCGCTCAGGCGGGTATCCGGCTCGGCGCGCTTGCCGTTGACCTTGATGCGCTTGTTGCGGAACGCCTTGTACATCATGCTGCGGGGCATATCCTTGGTCACGCCCTCCACAAAGCGGCTCAGGCGCACGCCGTTTTCATTGGGTCCTGCGGTAAAACTTTTCATCGTGTCCTCTTTAAAAATTCATCAGTAAAAACGGTTGGCAAAAGTCTTTTTACAGTATATAGGAAAACGTGATTCGTATAAACTGTAAATCGACGTACATACGATAGAATGAAAGCTGTTGGATTTGATTAGAGTGTGGAAAATGCGAATTATTCGTACACATTTCATACACTAATTTCCAGCAGTTCTTTCATTCTATTTTATTTTTTCAATTTCAGTTTTTAACCATTCATTGGTCCTTTTTGTGTAGACACGTTCTGTCAAATCTTTGATGGAATGGCCTACAAGATATTTGATCGCGTATTCGTTTACGTCGTATTGTTTAGCCATTGTGACGAACTGAACGCGACAATCGTGAGGGGAATGCTTCCCAAAATCGAGTGTTTTGCAGACAAGCTGGAACCAGTCTAAATACTTGGCATAATATATGAAATAGTCATGCTTAGACTTATCTCGGGGTGCGGAAAATAGATATTTGCTGCCTAGAGCTCTCGATTCAGCATAGTGCTGCTTTACAATTTCTTGGATGTTTGGATGTATCGGAACTACTCGATTTGTGCCGCTTTTTGTTTTCTTCCCACCTGTGAATGTCATCTTATCTAAGTCGACATTCTCGAGTAATAGTTCGCATAGCTCGGTTGGACGCCATCCGGAATAGCAATCAACGTATAGCAAATCCGCATGTTCAACTTTACCAATGGCAGCCTTGAGTTTTTCCATTTCCTCATTCGTGAAGTTGATGTGGCTTTTTATCTCATCATCGGTCTTGGTCTCTAGCGTCACAATCGCGGCTGGATTTTTATCTGTAATCTCATTTAGGATAGCATATTTGAACATAAGTGACAACAACATTTTTATATATCGTTGCATGTCAAGTGTTGGAGTACGCTCCGAGCCTTTTACAGTGACGGTTCCATGCTCCATGCAGTATCGAACATGATGCGTTCTAACTTCAGAAACTTTAAGATTTGCGATAGAAGAACAATATTTCCACGCTGACTTGTACGTCGCAATGCTCTTTCTTTTTGGATAAAACTCCGCGGACCATCTATCATATAGCTCGCTTACAGTTATATCTTTTGAAAAGTCAAATGGGTTCTTATTATACTCCATGAGGGCCTGATAGGCATCATTGTATGTTTCAAAATAGGATTCTGGTTTTAGAAGTTTACAGATAGGCCGACCTTCTTGGGTCTTACCTACAGTTACCATAGCTCGAAAAGGTTTCCTAAGCGCTCGTCCTTTGATTTCGGATATTTGTCCGAATCCATTGGGCAGGCGTTTTCTTTTATTGCTACGAGGTTTGCGGATGCGAGTAGTTTCAGGCTTTAAGGGATAGCCGCAGTGAGGGCATAAAACGGCCTTGTCGCTAACTTGAAGCTCACATTCTGGACATTTGATTAGCATTGTCAGCACCTCCTTTACGGCCATTATATTCTAAAGTGTAGGAATAGTCAACTCCTACGCTGTCGAATACTTGCATTTTTTGTTAGTTCAGGACACAGGTGACGAAATCCTATGCTAGATTAAAGTCATCCAAATTATGGCAGACTTATTTGGATATACTCAACCTGCATAGAATAAGAAAGGAGCACCTATGACTATTCCTGAATTCGGGACCGGTTCGGTCCCGGTCTCTGTGGTGGCTAAGGTCTACGGGAAAGACGCGGCATGGGTTCGCGCCGGTATCATTGCCGGATGGCTGCCTATCGGTGTCGCTACAAGAGCCGGAGAGGCAGTTACCAAAGTCGAAGACATCGATTCAAAGCTCGGACGTATCAACTTCTACATTTCGCCGAGAAAACTGTGGGAAGAAACAGGATACGTATGGAAAGGAGAACGTTATGTCGACTGTCATTAGAGCTGAACTTTCACATAAAAGCAAGTATCACATTGATAAGCATCGGTATTACGAACTCAAACATTTCTGTCTCCAGTATCCGAATTGGAAGAAATCTTACGCCGAGGTCGACGCTATGGCTCAAAATGGGGAACACGAACGAACCTCTCCTACGAATCGAGTATCGGACATAACTGCGGCCTGCGCTGAGAAGAAACTCTATTATCTCAAGCGAATGGAGTTAGTGCATGAATGTGCGAAGCTGGCAGACCCTGACCTGTCCGAGTATATAGTGAAAGCAGTTACTTCAAATCTAGGTTATGCATATCTCAAAACTAAGTTAGACATGCCTGCATCGAAAGACATGTACTATGACCGCTATCGTAAATTCTTTTGGCATTTGAGTCAGGCGCGGAATTAACAGGTGGTTATATGGAGGTGATGTGTATGATGATTGATATTTTGAAAGGTCATCAACCTAATAAGGACGGCATCGTCAAGATGATGTATCGCGCTGACTTTTGTGGTCTGCAAAGATTGAGTAAAGAAGCTCATGAGAATGGAGATTACAATAACGAACGGCGATATAGTCAGAGGGCCGCCGTCGCATTGTATAAGAGTGTTGATGATAATTCATTCTCTCGACGTTGGCATATCGCTAGAGGTTAAGAACCGGACCGCTGTAACAGGCGGTCTTTTCTTTCTACGCGAATTAAACATCGAATTATATGGAGGTGATGTCAAAATGACAAAAGAAGAATTCAGAAATTTGAGTATCGGTGACATCGTAATACTAAACGGAAGATGCCGCGGTAACAAAGGTGTTCGTTGTGTTGTCGATTATATAATCGATGATAGGATGCATATACACACCTTGGATGGTACGGACTCACTTAGTATTATTGGTGGTATGATGACAAACTGGAACGAGATTTCTTACTTATCGGCAGACATCGTTTGATACAAATTGACCTTATGGAAACATAGGGTCTTTTCTTTTTACGCGAAATTGGCAGCTTGTAATATGGAATACTATTTAATGGAGGTATACACTATGAAACTTATCCCTGTTAATGGACTGCCTGAAAAGGTTACGCACAGAGAGTATCTGAAAGCAGGACAGAAGGCTCTTGAGGAATTCAAGAAGATTCCGGACAAAGTCGTTGAGGTGACTTTTACGAAAGAAGAATATTCGAATCCTTACTCAGCCGTCTGTATGATGAATCAGATCATCGTGCGCGATTGCCTGAACATGGCCGCCCTTATGAGAGATGGTAAGTCGTATCTCGTAAAACTGTATTAAGGAGTTGGGCTCCGTGGAAACACGGGGTCTTCTCTTTTATATTTTTAAGGACACAGGTTACGGAAAGAGGTGGTAAATTCATATCATAAAAAATCCCGAGGAGAAAAATTCAGAAAAACAGTTTAAAAGGAGAACGTTATGGGATTCAGTATTGGTTATTTCATTTGCGGATTCATTGCCTGCGCGATTGGACTCATCATTGGATGTGCATGGACAACTCATTTGTTTGCAGGCAAGTATCTGGTAGGCGAGCTTCGAGTGGACCATTCGGATGAGGATGGTCCTTTTTGTTTTATGGCTTTGAAGCCCGACTGCGGCGATTTTGTCAGTCGTGATTATATTATGTTGCAAGTTAAACATGAGGATTTCCTGCCGCGCAAATAACATCGCATTATATGGAGGAATCCAAATTATATTTTAGGAGTAAATCGAAATGATGTTAAAACTTAGGAATATCATTTGTGCGCCTATTGGTATGATTGGTTCCCATCTGTGGCAGCCGGCTTTCGATAAGGGAACGCAGGACAATTATGATAGTCTTACGTTCTCTGAAAAAATCGGTTACCATTTGATGGCATGGTATATCGTAAAAGGCAAACTTATGACTACTTCGGAGATGAATTTTGATGAATTCATGAATACCTGATTTCTCAAAAAGACCTTATGGCAACATAGGGTCTTTTCTTTTTACGCTGATATTTCACTTGCTTATATGGAACCCATTAAATTTTTGAAAGGAGAAATTCAAATGGACACTAATTCGGAACTGTTGAATAAACGTATCGAGGAGAGTTTGAAAGCTCTGCCCGACTTGGAGGCAACAGACCGCGAGAAACGAGTCAGAGAGCTCGAATCGCTGTACAAACTCAGGATTGAGGAAACGAAAACCGAAACGGAAGCCCGTCAGAAAGGTGCGGAGCATATGGATGCTATGTGTCAGGCACAGGCCGAAGCTAAGGAACGCAAAATCAATTTCGGGGCGCGTTTGGCATTTGATGCTTTGTCACTCGGATTGCAGCTCGCGGCCTACAGCTGCTTCATTAAGGCCGGCTTTAAATTCGAAGAAACCGGTACGTTCTGCTCAAAGACATTCCGGGATGTCACCGGAGGATTTATGAAATTCATTAGAAAGTGAGGTTACAGACCCTATGGCAACATGGGGTCTTCTTTTTATTAAAATGAGATACTTCACTGAAAAACCTAACAATTATACAACTATGTTCGGCGAAACCTATCGGTGCAATCATCCTATCTATAACACATGTACTTTATATAAAATTCAATATAAAGGAGTAAGTATAATACAACAACGATACGACCCAAGAACGAAGCATACATATTGGACCGAGATTGACCCATGGCTTCGTGATATGCTGTATTTGACTCCCGGGTTTAAAGATTTCTTCAACGAGTATGCTGCCGAACCGACGGATGGGCTCTATCCTACCGTGAATGTGCGCCAAGTGATGTGGCGTTTGCGGTTAAAACCCATAAAGAAAGAGCGTTGGGAGACCGTGTTTGACCGAAAGACTTTGTAATGGCGCGAAAATCTCAGGGCATGTTATGGAAAGAAAGCAAAAAATTTTAGGAGGAAATTATTATGAATAAATTACTGACTATTGCTCTGAGTGTTGCTATGGCTATCACTATGGCTGGTTGCAATGCGGGTGGAGCACCCAAGATTCATGTTGAATGCGCTTACGGTTTTTCTACCGGAAGCATATATGTTCAATATACAGTCGAGGGCGATTCACACCTGTATGAAGCCAGGACCGATAACAATCAGCCCTTCATCAACACAATGTCCAAGGCACAGAATTTGGCAATGGATGATTATCTTACGAACCACGCTAACTGACCGAAAGTTAGACCTTATGGCAACATAGGGTCTTCCTTTTTATATTCAATTGTAGTATACTTTGATTATACCCTGCGCTATGAAAGGAGAATACAAAGATGAAACGGAATATACTAGCTCTTATTCTTGCAGCTTCGATGATATTGGCCGGATGCGGTTCCTCTAATTCCCAGTCCACTGTCGCGCCTACGGCAAGTCCGGTTCCAACCGCCACGCCAGAACCGACAGAGGCCCCTAAAGTCGAAACAAACGATGGTTTCACCGCGACCAAAACAACTCATGTGGATATTACGGACCCTGGGCTTCAAGCGTTGGCTGACAAATACTCCGCTGCCGTAGCCGATTTGACCGATGCCTATGATGCTCTTCCGAAGGAGTTTAGTTCTTTTGAGGATTTAAAAGACAACGAGGACGCCATTTATGCGTGGTTCGAGCATGAGCGTGAAATAAGTGAGAAGTTATTCGAAGATACCAAAGCAGCCTGCTCAGCTTACTACACAAATTTGGAGGCAACCACCACTGACGCCGAGTTCTTGTACAATAATTGCGACGAGGCCAATGAGATCGTATATAACACTCTTCTCGACTACTATAATGATGCCGTATATGAGGGTCTGTATGACGAGATGAACAAAACCTACTATGAGGGCGCATACGACTCAGTAAAGGATACAGCCGATGATTATGGAGAATGGCTCAGTTCGGCTAGCAATTTCTATTCCGAATGGCTTGACAGTGCCAGTGATTTATATTCGGACTGGCTTGATACAGGCTCTGATGTCTACAAAGAATACTTAGATAAAAGTTCCGACTATTACTCGGCTTACTTGAACAATAAACCCTATTCTGCATCCGAAGCTTCTGACTAAGCATATACGCACATATTTCACTTCGTACTATGGAAATCGAAAAGGAGGTGAACTATGAAAGAACTTCTAAAGATAATACTGGAAAAGACGTCGTATAAAGAATTTATCGAGTATACAGCGGCTTTTGTGGCACTTATCATGTTAGGAGTCATCGGACTTATTAGCTTTATCGCTTTGTATCTGATGGCCTAAGAGAACAAGCCTGTGGAAACACGGGCTTTTCTTTTTGCCTATACGCGAAAAATACGGCTCATTATATGGAAATCTATTACTTCAAAAGGAGGACAAAAGAATGGAACTTACTATTGTTCTGATTATCTTTGCACTCGGTTTGTTGGTCGTTGCATCAGCATTTTGCAGCGGCGTAAACTTCGTGTTTAAAGGTATTGGACACATCTTCAAGTCCATCTTTGGCGGAAAAGAAGAATAAATCCGAGATCAGAGGTCTGAACAAGGCCTCTTTTCTTTTATACCTGCGCGAAAATCACACTCCATCATATGGAAGAAATACAATCTGAAAAGAGGAAATATCATGAAAAACTTCGATATGATGAGTGTTTTATATAACTTTTTTGGCTGTGTGATTGGTATGACACTGTACAGCGTGAAATTCGCGATTACGTTTGCACTTAGCTGCAACGTCATCGGCTATATCTACGCGGCTGTATTAGCGTTCTGCACCGCACTTGAAGGAACTGATTACGGATACCGCATTATTGTAAGCATTATATACAAATGAACTTTCTTCCACGATTAGAGGTCTATCAAGGCCTCTTTTCTTTTTACCCACGCGAATTTTTCCTCTTCTAATATGGGAGAAATCCCGGATTAAAACTTTTTAGGAGGACTTTATTATGAAGTACGAATTCGATAAGAACCTCAGGAAGGTTACTGTCATTGCTGACAATTTCGATGATGTCTTGGACATCGAGGAACTGAAGCGCGTTGGTGGTATCGTTGACATCATTGATGTCGATTATATCACTCGGCCGCTGAATAAATACTCGAGCCCTAGGATCGTCGTTTACACTGCCAGAGAGGGCGGAGTGACCGACTTGAAGTACATGGCGATGAGCCGGACATTCAAACCTTTCAAGATGAAGACTGCTACTAAGGATTAACCTTAGGCGGACCCTATGGAAACATAGGGTCTTTATTTTTCTCCGCATAATTTGCAGACTCTAATATGGAGAAATCCTAAATTTAATTACTGGAGGAATTGACTATGATTAAGACAATTAAACTTTGGTGGGACCATCCCATTACTTGGGGCACGGTCTGCAAGTCTACCGTTACAGGAGCGCTGATTACGGCGCTCGGCTGCGTTGGTTGGTGCTTGTGGGACAAGATCAAAGTAAGAAGATGGAAAAAGCAAAATTGCAAAGTAGAAACCTACGAGGATTAAATGGAGAATCCGGGTTTGACCCCTGAACAAGGGGTCTTTCCTTTGACCTCCGCGAAAATCGCAGTTACTAATATGGAAACAGTGTAGCTCAGTTGGGGGGAGCAGCCGGATTATTCGGCAGGTCACGAGTTCAAATCTCGTCCTGTTTCTTTTTGTTTTATATTTTTCAGCAAAGGAGACTATTGAATGAAACTCAATCGTAAGCTCGTAGAACAGGCATTCCGTGAAACTGTCAAATTTGTCGAGCGCCAGTCGCCGACAATTCTCACCGGACTTGCCGCCGCAGGCGTAGTAACAACTGCTATCATGGCCGTTCGTGCGACACCCAAGGCCATGGCTATTCTTGAAGAAGAAAAACTGAGCCGTGCCTATGCGGGTAAAAGCGAAAAGCTCAAAGCGACAGAAGTTGTCGCCAAGTGCTGGAAGTGCTATGTGCCGACAGCGTGCATGGCCGGTCTCACGATTGCCTGCGCCATTGGCGCCAACTCGATTAACCTTCAGCGCAACGCGGCTCTAAGTTCGTTGTACTCCGTCAGCTCAGCGGCGCTCAAGGAATACGAGGATAAAGTGGTTGAGACCGTTGGTGAGGATAAGAACGCTGAAATCAAGCAGGCCATTGCTAAGGACCGTATCGCAGCGGCTCCTGCGCAGAATGATATTTCACTGGTTGAGCCGGATGACGTTATCATCTACGATTGCTTCTCCGGACGCAAATTCAAGTCAACCATTAACAAGATTCAGGCCGCCGTCAACGAAATCAACTATGACATCACCATGTCCAGCGATTGGAAGAGCCTGAATGAATTCTATGGGGAAATTGGCCTGGATGAGATCAAGCCCGGTGATGCCATGGGCTTTGGCACTGACAATCTGCTTGAGCTGGATTTCAGTGGTCAGCTCGATGACAACGGCAGACCGATTGTGGCTATGGACTACAAGGTTATGCCCAAACCAAAGTATTGGGGAGAGTGCTGACAAAAACACTGAGTTCGCAAAAAAATCACCTGCTTATGTGGAAAGGAGGTAAATTATGAGACCGAAGATGAAAATTTCGATGGTCATGGGTATTCTTGCCTATGGATTGACTATGGTTGGCGCGGCATTAAGCCAGTACGTAGCTATGAAGGAGTGGAAGGATGAAATGACAGAGAAAGCTGAAGACGAGGTTAAACCATTACCTAAGTCCAACAAGTAAGAGCTTAGACCCTGTAGAAATACGGGGTCTTCTCTTTTATATCTGCGCGATTTTTTCACGGCCTGATATGGAGGTGATAAAAATGAGTGTCAAGAAACTCAAGAAAATTTATTGTCGAGTCATCGGAGTCGAGACCTTTGCCGAGGCGATGTTAACGACTCTGGTTGGAGTTGGCGAGTTTATTTTCTTTGCGTGGATGATTAACGACATGATTAACACTCTTGTGGCCAGAGGGTACTAAGGTACCCTTTTGGTTTTATTTTTGAAGAACGGAGAAAACAGATGAATCAGGTCGTTGTCATGGTTGAATGCACCAGCCGAAAGGAGTCATGCGATTTCTTCGAGAAGCTGTGTGAGACATTCAATCTTTTATATTCCAACGAGTTCGAAAGCAGCGCTATTGCAGTAGACCTTCTGAACGATTCGAAGAACACCGTGAAAATCACTCTCAAAGGGAATGACGCCATCAATAGCTATCCTGTGATTGAGAAATTCATGAAGTGGTACGGAGCATGAACCGCGCACTTGAATTGCAGATACTCGACCAATTCACGAACGAAAACTATTTCGAACCCGCTAAAAATTGGCCGCGATACGAAGCAATGTATCGAAGCTGCTGCCGTTGGGCCCTTGATGAAATCCGCAAAGAATTCGCGGCACGTCCTCAATCAACCGTGCTTGATATTTTAAGTGACCTTTACGCCGAGATGGAGACTGCTATGGCCGGAGCCGATGAATGCGCTCGCTGCAATGGCATAACACCCACACCGTCGCTTGTCTTTTCAGTCGGACGTGAAATGACTGAAATCGTAGCTGGATTATATTTGTAAAGGAGAATAATCACCATGCTTATTATGCGTAAAATTCCTCTCGATGTTCCTGTGAAAGAACTGACCGTTGGAGACGAAATTCTCATTCACACCAAGTCCTTCGGCTCGCAAATCCTGGATGTTGTCCGCGACGACGAACGTGGGCTGCTTCTGATGTTTGAGGATTGCATTATGAAGAGCACCATGAACGAAGGAGATACGAACAAAGGCGGCTTTGCGGATTCGTTTCTGAATCGTAGGCTCTATTACGAACTCAGACCCGAATTGCCCGAGTTCATCACACGCCGCCTTATCGAGTTGTCGGTTCCGACCTATGGCATGATCTTCGGCCACGATGAGTTCTACGACAAGTTCGAGCCGGACTCTGACGACCAGCTGCCGTGTATGAAAGTATGCAAGAACCGCATTGCCACTTTGGAGGATGACACTCGCTGGTACTGGTTGCGCAACGCCACCAAAAACGATGTTTCTGCGGCGCATTTCGCCAGTGTGGGTAGCGGCGGCTATGCGGACTGCGGCTATGCTGGCAATGTCGGTGGCGTGCGCCCGATTATCCTTATCGAGAAGTAATGCCGCGATATAAAAAGGAGCATCTTATGAAAATGCCAACAGTATCCTATAAGCAAGCCGCACGCGTCTTGCGAAAAACGGCTGTAAAACAGGCGCCTGTACTTCTGACAGTAATTGGCATCAGCAGTATGGTGTCATCTACGGTTTTGGCTGTACGAGCGACACCGAAAGCCATTCTGTTGAAGGAGAAAGCCGAGATAGAGAAAAATCGTGATATTTCGGCTTATCAGGAAGCGCAAACCCTTACACCTGTGGAACTGGTTCAGAGTTGCTGGCGCTGTTATACTCCGGCCTTCATCATGGGCGTGTTTGGAACGGCCTGTCTCATCGGCGCCAACAGCGTCCATTTGCGCCGCAATGCTGCTCTCGCCGCTGCCTACGCTTTGTCTGAAACGTCTTTTAAAGACTACAAAGAGAAAACTGCTGAGGTCGTCGGTGAGAAAAAAGAGACCGAAATCCGCAACGCAGTAGCTAAGGATGCCATCGAGAAGAACCCACCGATGGAAGCAGCCATTATTGAAACGGGCTTTGGTAACAACCTGTGCTACGACCCAATCTGTGGAAGATATTTTCGATGCGACATCGAGAAGCTGAAATCGTCGCTGGTTGAGCTCAACATGAGCCTGATTTCCGAAGGTTGGGTGTCGCTCAACGATTACTACGAACGGCTGCGGCTGCCGGAAAGCAGAATTGGCGACGACCTTGGTTGGAACCTGAATGAGTGCCACGATACAGTCCAGCTGAAACTGAGCGCACAACTTGCCGATAATCTTGCACAAACGCCTTGTATGGTCATCGGATTCCAGCACGGCCCTATCTACAACTACGACAGCCTGTGACTCCGCGAAATATGCAGAGAGTTATACGGAAGAAATTCCTAAATTTAATATTTACAAAGGAGTAACTAAAATGGAAAACGAAGAAATTATGATGAACGAAGAAACTTCTACTGAGGAAATGGTTCCTGTGGAGGACAACGCCATCGACGATACTGCGTTGACTGTCGAAGAAGAAAGCTCTGAGGGCGGCTCTGCCGCCGGTGCGGTTGCACTTGTAGGTATGGGCCTCATGGCCGTAGTTGGTACGGTGCATGTGGTCAAGACCTATGTTGCACCCGCAGTGGCGAAGGGAGTCAACGCCCTCAAGGCAAAATTCGGCAAAAACAAAGTCGTCGGGGGCGAGGCCACGGAAGCTACCGAAGGGGAAGCGGAGGACACTGTAACGGAGTAATCCACGAATCCGGTAAATAAGAATTTACTGAAAGCCAAAGGCTTATGGAAACATAGGCTTTTGGCTTTTTCTTTTTTGTGCTTTGAAAGGAGAACAAAGCTATGAGTTTTTGGAAAAACGCATTCGTGTTTGCTTCCGGTGCAATCGTTGGTGCGGCCGCTTTGACCGCGTTTACCGGTTATCAGGCATTCAAACTCCTGAAGAAAAACGACACCCTGTACAATGCCGTGGAAGAGAGTGTGAAGGCTGGTGTGCATACCGGCGGGAACGAACTGGGCAATCGATTGGCAAAGATTGTGACTGATAAGGTGTTTGACACGAATCAAAGAGATAAGCATGTCAAACATGCCTATGTCTCAACAATCGATGCGGCGGCACAGTTCTTGGCCAAGTATCCAGATACAACGCTCAGATATACCGATAAAGGATACGAGCTTACATGGGAGGACTGATGTGACTCGTTATATTTTTAGTGGTCAGGTGGTAGACCAGTTCGGAACCATCCTTGACCGTCATTGGAGAGGGGAGACGGTAGCCGGTTCGCTGGCTAAAGCAAAGTCTAACCTCAATTACCAATGGAAAAAGACCCATAATTTCCCGTCTGAAGCCAAAGTGATTCTGGATGGACATTATATTTCGGAAGAATTGAAGAAAGGAGCCTGAAATGGCTGAAATCGAATTTCCCAACAATTCCCATGCTGCACGAGAAGGCAAACGTCAGGAGAAACCGCGCGTAGAGAAGGTCGTCAATGGCACAACCAAACTCAAACGCAAGAGCGAGGCCCGTAAATTTGCTGATATTTTTATCAGTGACGACATTGACAGTGTCAAGAACTATGTCCTGATGGACGTGCTGGTTCCGGCTATCAAGAAGGCGGTTGTGGATATTGTTTCTGATGGCATCAACATGATTATCTACGGCGACACTGCCAAGCGAAGCAACTCGGGAACCTCGAGAGTCGCCTATGGGTCGTTCTACAGCGGAAACCGTCCGGAACCCAGGAGCACTATCGGCAATCGCACAGGCCTCGATTACGACATGCCGATTTTTGCAAGTCGTATGGACGCCGAGGAAGTCCTGACCACACTGGAGGATATGATCGACCTGTACGGTAGCGCTTGCGTGAGCGACCTTTACGATGCGTGCGGTCAGACTACCTCGAATTATCAGCTCAATAAATTCGGTTGGACAAGTCTGGCCACCGCGTCTGTTGTCCGAGTTAGGGATGGATACATGCTGAAGCTGCCAAAAGCCACTGCGCTGTGAAAGGAGTGATATTTTGTACACCGATAAAGAAATCTTTTCTAAGTATGCAGAGCAAAATGATCGCGTCGATGCGGCTATCCGTAAAGGACTAGCGGTCTTTGAGCCGAAGAACGATGCCGAGCGCTATAACCTCATCGTCGAAAAAATGCAAAAGACATTCCTTGCTAAAAACCACGACTACGGCAATTCGTTTGCCACTACCTGGCGGGAATTTGGGGATAAGGGGTCTATTACTGGTGTTGCCCAGATTTCCCACAAATACCACCGCCTGCTGAATCTCGCCTTAGGAACCAAACCTCAGGTAGATGAGAGTATTGACGATACGCTGATGGACATGGCCAACTATTGCATCCTCACGCTTATGGAGCTGCAAAAAGACCGTGCCAATAAAAACGAGAAGGAGTAATTACCATGAAATTCAATGTAACTGATATTTTGAAAACCGCAAACCGCAGCCTGTCTATGACCAAATTGAAGATTGCGAAGCACAGCCCGGAAATCCTGCTGGTTGCCGGTGTTGTCGGCACCGTGGCTTCCGCCGTGCTGGCCTGCCATGAGACAACCAAGATTTCTAAAATTCTGGATGATGCCGGCGCCACTGTTGACGCCATTCACGACTGCATCGAACATCCGGAACGTGCGGAGAACTATACAGCCGAAGATGGCCAGAAGGACCTGCTCATCACTTACACCCAGACGGGCGTGAAGTTGGTCAAGCTGTATGCACCTTCCGTGATTCTTGGAGGTTTGTCCATTGCGGCCATTCTGGCGAGCAATAACATCCTGCGGAAGCGCAATGTCGCTCTGGCCGCAGCGTTTGCCTCTGTCTCCGAGAGCTTCGACGCCTACCGTGGTCGCGTCATCGAGAAGTACGGCAAGGACGTCGACACCCAGCTTCGTATGGGTGTAAGCGAGCAGGTCGTTCAGCGCACTGTTACTGACGATATGGGCAACGAGAAACAGGTCGACGAGATTGTCAAGGTATGCAACCCTACGGGCTCTCCGTATGCAGTCTTGTTCGACGAATGCAACCCCAATTGGCAGCATCAGCCCGAATACAATCTCATGTTCCTGAAGGCTCAGCAGCAGATGGCCAACGACCGCCTGCGCGCGAATGGTTTCCTCACTCTGAATGATGTTCTCGACAGCATCGGCTGCAAACCTACCAATGCCGGTTTGGTCGTTGGTTGGGTCTATAAGAAAGATAATGACGCTGGTGATGATTTCGTCGACTTTGGCCTGGACGACAGCCGTGAGAATGTTCGCGATTTCATCAACGGGGATGAGCCCTCTGTCTGGCTGGACTTCAATGTTCAGGGCTCCATCATGAACCTTATCGACTGATTTATATTTTATGAACCAAAGGAGGAATCTGCGATGTTGAATCTCGTTACGTATACTTTCGCCACGATGGCCGGAATTTGCTTTGCTGGAGGAATTGCGGTGCTCTCCGGCGGAAAGGGGAAATAAATGGAGGGCATTGACAACATTGTTGCCATGATCGATTACATGCTTAATACACAGCGAAAGCGCCACATCGTAGGTGGCATTCTTATCAGCATGTCAGCTCTCTTCGGGGGGCTGGCCGTTACCACTTTAACTATCAAGCAGGAGGATGAAAGTGAATAAACTTTTATATTTTGGTTTGGTTATTGGAGCAGCCGTAGCAGGAGCCGCGGTTGCTCTTTACTATACCAAAGATACCGAGCGTAAGCGCGCAGACGAAGAAATTACCCAAATGCGTGAGTATTACGCTCAGAAAGAAGAAAAAACCGGTAAGACCTCGACGGAGACTGAAAACAAAAATACGAAGTCTCAGGAGATGCGCAATTATCAGAAAATTGTGAAAGAGAACTATGATTACGAGCGCACTCCCGATGGTCCCACAGCCATCACACCTGACGAATTCGGTGAGAATCCGGGATATGACAAACTCAGCATGACCTTCTACGCGGACAACATCGTGGCTGATGAGAATGATGAAATTGTCGAGGATGTGAACGACTGCATCGGCTTCGAAAATCTGGCCCACATGGGCGAGTACGAGCCTGATATTTTGTACGTCAAAAATGACCGTTTGCGCGTGTACTATGAGATTACTCGAGACCTGCGCAAATATGAAGATGTGGCAGGAAGTCTGCCTTACAGTCCGGGGGTGACCTGATTTGACCAAAAATGAGACGTCCGCAGCATACTTCGAATGGCTGTGCAGTTTTGTGTGTGTCGGGTATCGTTGGGATGGCCTCAGCTATAAGAAGTTGCTGAACCGTCTCAGCGAAATTGATTTTCAATTTAGCATCGCCATGGACGCGAATCGCGAAGCAGATGGCCTTGACCTGCGGTATCGCTTCGGTAACGAAAAGCACATTCGGAACTATATTATAAATCGTTACCTTGACGATCATCCATGCAGTGTTCTCGAGATGATGGTGGCTCTGGCGAATCGCTGTGAGGAAACCATCATGGATGACCCCGAATACGGAGATCGTCGCGGCCAATGGTTCTGGGGTATGATTACCAATCTCGGCCTTGCCTGCATGGATGACCGCAAATTTGACGAGGTGTACGTGGACGAAAAGATAAATGCCTTTATGAACCACGAGTATTCCCGGAATGGAGAAGGCGGACTGTTTTATGTCCGTAGACCGTATACAGACATGCGCCAGGTTGAAATCTGGATGCAATTAAACTGGTATCTTGACGAATATAAGGTGAAATAAATGAAACATCTGGCTGTTTGGAAAATTTATGGGGCTTTTAGTCCCTGCGATTTGGCTACGGCCAATAACCTGAACGCTGAAACTCTCTACAAGGTTGCGAATGCTACCTACAAGTTCGTGAAGGGTCAGAATCGAATGAATGCGGCTATCTGGTTTGAACTGGGTATGTTCCTTATGCTCATCAGCATGAACCACAGACGCATCAAACTGAACAACAACGCTATCGAGAACCTGCGTGCTCAGAACATGATTCTTGCCAAGGAGATTGACAAGTTGAAGCTGAACGAAAACGCGGAGGAGACGGAAATGTAATGCTTGACTTTTTGCAAATTGCCACTCGCTCAAAGGCAAAGGGGGTGACAGAAATTTACCCAAAATTCGTATTAAAGTCTCAGTCTACGGATTTGATGATTCGAGGCGGGGACTTTTATGCGATTTGGGTTGAAGACCGCGGTCTCTGGTCAACAAATGAGTTGGACGCCTTGCGACTGATTGACCAAGCCCTAGATGCCTATTCCATAGAACATTCCAACGAATTCAGCAACTCGACTTTCACACTCCACATGTGGGATGCGGAAAACGGCATGATTGACACCTGGCATAAATTCTGCCAGAAACAATGCCGAGACAATTTCCACATGTTGGACGAGAAATTGATATTTTCTAATGTCGAGCTCAAGAAAAACGACTATGCGTCCAAACGGCTGAGCTATCCCTTGGAGGACTGTCCAATTCCAGGATGGGACAAGCTGATGTCGGTTTTATATTCTCCCGAGGAGCGCCATAAAATCGAGTGGGCTATCGGCTCTATCGTAACCGGCGATTCCAAAGAGCTTCAGAAGTTCATGGTTCTGTATGGCCCTCCAGGAAGTGGCAAATCGACAGTCCTTAACATCATTCAGCTGCTGTTCGAAGGCTATTACTCGGTATTCGATGCAAAGGCCCTCGGCAGTGCCAACAATTCCTTCGCCTTGGAAGCATTCAAAACCAATCCGCTGGTTGCCATTCAGCACGACGGTGACTTGTCTCGTATCGAAGATAATACCCGTCTGAACAGCCTTGTTTCGCACGAGCTTATGACCGTGAACGAAAAGTTCAAATCGGCATACGCAAATCGATTCAAGGCTTTTCTCTTTATGGGCACCAATAAGCCTGTAAAGATTTCTGATGCGAGGTCGGGCATTCTTCGCCGCTTGATTGACGTAGAGCCAACGGGGGAGAAGCTGAGTGGCAAGGAATACCACAAGGCTATGAAGAAAATCCCATTCGAGCTTGGCGGTATTGCCTGTCACTGCCGTGATATTTACCTCGAAGACCCCGAGTTCTATGACGACTACATCCCTGTCAATATGATGGGCGCATCCAACGATTTCTATAACTTCGTAAGTGACTCCTATTCCGTATTCAGCAAAGCAAACTCGACATCTCTGAAAGTTGCTTACGAGATGTATAAGAACTATTGCGAGGATGCCAAGGTAACCTATTCCTACAACAAGCGCCTGTTCAAAGAGGAGCTTAAGGCTTACTTTGATATTTTCCAGGAAAAGCACATCGATGAGGACGGAACCACCATTCGAGGTTGGTACGAAGGCTTCCGAATCGACAAGTTTGATGGAAGCACCGGAAAAAAGGCTGAATCAGCGACTGTAGTCATGCCGGCGATTGAGTTCAAAGAGCAGCCTTCAATCTTCGATAATATTTGTGCCGATTGTCCGGCCCAATATGCGAATGACGGAGGCACCCCCATCAATCGCTGGGACAAATGCCGAACTAAACTCAAGGACTTGGACACCTCCAAGCTCCACTACGTCAAGGTTCCAGAGAACCATATCATAATCGATTTTGATCTGAAAGGAGGAGACGGAGAAAAATCCTTTGAACGCAATTTGGAAGCTGCTGCACATTGGCCCAAGACCTACGCAGAGCTGTCCAAATCCGGGCGTGGTATTCATCTTCATTATATTTACAGCGGAGACCCTGTACAACTCAGCCGTATTTATGATGATAACATCGAAGTGAAAGTCTTTACGGGAAAGAGTAGCCTTCGCAGACAGCTTACCAAATGCAACGACCTTCCAATTGCGACCATCAATTCCGGTTTGCCATTGAAAGGAGATATAAAAATGGTGAATTTCGATTCCGTGAAAAACGAGAAGGCTATCCGAACGCTTATCAAGCGGAACCTTAATAAGGAATACCATGCAAACACTCGTTCAAGCGTAGATTTCATCAAGAAGATACTAGACGATGCCTATAACTCCGACGTCACCTACGACGTAGGAGACCTGTACAATGCTGTGCTGAACTTCGCAGCTAACTCGACGCATCAGAGCGACTACTGCATAAAACAGGTAGCGGCCATGCACTTCTCAAGCAATGACATTTCACCGGCTGTCAAGAACGACGAGGCACCTATTGTGTTCTTTGACTGTGAGGTGTTTCCGAACCTGTTCCTTGTCAACTGGAAGTACCGGGGCAAAGACAAGAAAGTCGTTCGTATGATTAACCCGACTGCGAAGGACATCGAGAAGCTTATTCGGTATCGGCTCATCGGTTTCAACTGCCGCAAATATGATAACCACATGCTCTATGCCCGTATGCTCGGTGCACCTAACGAGGAATTGTACAAGCTGTCGCAGCGAATCATCAGCGGAGATAAAAACGCATTCTATGGTGAGGCCTATAACATCTCTTACACTGATATTTATGATTTCAGTTCCAAGAAGCAGTCTTTGAAGAAATTCGAGATTGAGTTGGGCATTCACCATCAGGAGCTTGGCTTGCCTTGGGACCAGCCTGTGCCGGAAGAAATGTGGCCTAAAGTCGCCGAGTATTGCGACAACGACGTCATTGCAACTGAGGCTGTATTCGAATCGCGCTCCGCAGACTGGGTGGCACGGCAGATTCTGGCGAGTTTGTCTGGTTTAACTGTTAATGATACCACTAACCAGCACACTACCCGAATTATATTTGGTTCAGACAAAAATCCGCAGTGGCAGTTCAATTATCGCGAGCTGTGGAAGCCTGTTCCGTATACCAAATATGAGGAGCTGCGAGAGGCTTACGGGCACGACTACGACTTCCGCGTGTGGAACGAGAAGGGCGAACCGCAGTATCGCAGTTATATTCCCGGAGAGGAACTGCCTGTTGGTTGGAGCATCATGCCGTTCTTCCCGAATTATGTATGGACCGGGTACAAGTCGTACTGGGTCTATGATCTTCACAATGCTGAGTGGGCCCGGACCGAGGAAAAGACCCTGAACGACCTTCTTGATTTGCAGAAAGCTGAAGATAAACGTGCAGAAGAAGCAAAAGTAAAGCCTGAACAAATCATTGAGGAAGTCGGTGAAGGAGGCTATGTCTACGCAGAGCCCGGCATGTACGGCAACGTTGGTCTGGATGACATTGCGTCTATGCACCCGTCCAGTCTGATTGCCGAAAAGCACTTCGGCAAGTACACGAAAAACTTCGAGGATTTGAAGAATGGTCGTGTTGACATCAAGCATCAGGACATCGAAGCTCTGAAAAAACTGCTGGATGGCAAACTGGTTCCGTTCGCAGAGGCTATCGTGGCCGGTACTGCCGATTATACTTGGGATGACTTGGCTTACGCGCTGAAAATTGTCATCAACTCGGTGTACGGACTGACGTCCGCGAAGTTCGGCAATCCATTCCGCGACCCGCGTAACAATGACAACATTGTAGCCAAGCGTGGCGCTCTGTTCATGGAAACACTTAAGAAGGAAGTCCAGAGACGGGGATTCATCGTAGCGCACATCAAGACGGATTCCATCAAGATTCCGGATGTCACTGACGATATTCTTGATTTTGTCGATAAATATGGCCGTGAGTACGGTTATATTTTCGAGCATGAGGCTACTTACGACCGTATCTGTCTGGTAAACAACGCCGTGTACATTGCCAAGTATAATACTCAAGGTATCATCAATAAGGGCGGTAAACATGCAAACGAATGGACTGCCACAGGCACCCAGTTCCAGATTCCGTATGTTTTCAAAAAACTGTTCAGTCATGAAGAAATTCAGTTTGAGGATATGTGCGAGACTAAACAGGTGTCCTCGGCCATCTATCTAGATATGAACGAAAAACTGCCGGAAGGTGAGCACGATCGTCACTTTGTCGGTAAGGTTGGGCTGTTCTGTCCGATGAAACCTGGTACTGGTGGAGGACTGCTGGTTCGGGAATCTGTCGACAAAAAGACCGGTGAAACGAAGTACGGTGCAGTCACCGGTGCCAAGGACTGGCGCTGGATGGAATCCGAAATGGTCAAACAACTTGGAAAACAGGACGACATCGACAAGGACTACTACAATAAGCTCTGTGACGATGCCATCAATGATATTTCCAAATACGGTGATTACGAGTGGTTTGTTTCTGACCAACCTTATGTTGGCCCATGGTACGAAGATGGCAAACCGCAGTATGAGCCTGATATTCCGTTCTAAACGCACTAAGACCCTATGTTGACATAAGGTCTTTTCTTTTTTTAAGGAGGAGTATGTTCTGAAAGCAAAAGATATTTTTAAAAAGCTCGTCTACACGTACAAAAACAAAGACGAGTTTCATGTGACCGATGCGGATATTGCAAAGGAAATCCGCAAGATTTTTGTCGATGAGACAAATAACCTTATCAAAGAGCGTGATATTCGCTACACTTGGCAGTTTGTAAACTTGCTGACCGAACAGAACGAAAAATGGAACGCTCTTGCTCGCATGTTCAAAAACAATCTTGGAAGCTCGCCTATCAGCAAAAACGACTTCCGTCGCCGCGTTGTCAAAGAGGAATGGCCTATGTTTACGGCTGAAATCCCGGCCATGAAACGCGACACCATGCCCGAACTCGAAACTGTCCTCAAGAAAGTGTAAAGGAGAAACTTCTATGGAACGCAACAATAAACTCGCAATCGATAATGCCCGTATCATCTTCAAGAACTTCACCGGCAAAGACGATAAGTTTGGCCGTGAGGGTGACCGTTCTTTCAGTATTGTCATTGAGGATGATGCGCTGGCCGAGCAGCTCGCCAACGACGGCTGGAACGTCAAACCGCTAACGCCGCGCGACCCTGATGAGAAGGTCAACCATTTCATCAAGGTGAAGATCAGCTTCAAAGTCCGCCCGCCTAAGATTTGGCTGCTGACGAATCACAAACGCACTTTGCTGGACGAGGATACCATCGCCACGCTTCAGTACGCCCGCATCGAGAATGCCGATGTGGTTGTCAGCCCTTGGCGCTGGGAGGTCAACGGCAAGACCGGTATCGCGGCCTACCTCGAAACGCTGTACGTAAAAATCGAAGACGACCCGTTTGCCGACAAGTACGCCGATTACGAGAGCAGCGACGAAGTGCCGTTTTAATTGATATTTAGGGGTGCCGAGTGGAGGCAAAGTTAAATGTCCGTGGTCACTCAACTGGGCGAGTGATGTGTCAGCAAGGAAACAGCCCCTACTGATATTTTGGAAAGGAGATGGCCAGATGAAAAAATTCACCCTCAAAGATATTTTGAGCAGTGCTGCCAAATGGGAGCCGCCTGAAAAACGCGAGCCCACACCGAAAAAAGTTGCGCAATCCGAAAAGAAGTCGGTAAAGCCTGCAAAAATCCCCGAAAAAACTGACTACAGCAAAGAATTCATTAAGAAATTTAACAGTCTGGCCGCCTCCAGAAGCCGCTGGACAATTTGGGAAGACTTTGTTGTTTTGTTCGCCTGTTCCATTTCCAATGCGGTGGACCAGACTAAGGAGCACTATCATATTCGTGAAGAACGGTATTTGCGGACTATTAAGAAGTATTCCAAGGCAGAAGCCGAGGTCTTTCCAGATTTGGCCGCTTTAGTGATTTGTGCTCTTGATAAAAATCCTGAGCAGGACTATCTTGGAAAGCTCTTTATGGATTTAGACCTTGGCAATGAGCACAACGGACAATTTTTTACACCGTATCATGTCTGTCAGCTCATGGCCGATATAAGCTGTAGCCTCGGGGATGATATTTTCAGCGTGAAAACGGTCAACGACCCTGCGTGCGGTGCCGGAGCCACACTTATAGCAGGGTATCATACCTATCGGAAGCTGTACGCAGAAAAGAACCTCAATGCTCAGAATTACATTTTAATGTATGCTCAGGACATCGACGAAACTGTCGCCCTCATGTGCTATATTCAGCTGTCGATGCTGGGGATTGCTGCTGTGGTAAAAGTAGGGAATACATTGACAAACCCCATGTACAGCGGAGATTCAACCGAAAACTACTGGTATACGCCTGTATATTTCCTGCCGCCATGGAGCGATAGACGGTTAATTCAGGAGCTTTGCAAATTGATGAAAGGAGACGCCAATGAAAAAGTTTAAGACTGGTACTGTGTATGGTTCGGATGAAGTTACCGACCTACTTTGCATTGATGACAATTTCGGAAAATTTGTCAATGAAAGCTTTGACCGTCACATAAACGGCGATTGGGGCGACCTCTGCGACGAAAATAAAGCCGCTAATGATGATGCTCTCGAACATGGCGGTAGGCTCATGAGCGCTTACAATTGCCCGGATTATCCTGACGGAAAAATCTGGATTATTACGGAAGCAGACCGTAGTTGTACGACGGTGTTGTTCCCGCATGAATACTGATATTTGCGGAAAGGAGAACCGGTATGAATATTATTATGTACGTGAACCATCTGACGAAAGAAGAGTGCCACTGTGGATTACCAGAATTCTACAAGTTGGTTGCGGCCAATATCGGATATGCCGTTACCGAAAATACTCGATACGACTGCCGAAAGATTCAGTGCACGGAAGAGGTTGAAAAAGAAATCCGTGCTTACTACTATGAGAACGGATATACTCCGGAACAATTCGGATGCTTATGGTTGAGCTTCGGGCCGAAAGCAAGCTTGGCGGATTTCATAAATCCTTGGGGGTATCGAGTTCGTGTCGAAACCGGTGCTATCTACGAAGAAGGAGAAAAGAAACATGACTAAAATTCTTGGCGGCATTTTGCTGATTGCCGCGGCTGTGATATTTGCAAGCATCTTTGCGGGACTTGCTTCCGTTGGCTGGACTGTGATGGTCCGGGTTATGCTTGAGACATTCAAGTTCATCGGTGCATTCCTGATTGCGGTACTGGGAATCGCGTTGTTAGAGGTGTAAGGATGAAAGATGATTAACTTATACGACTTCCAAATCAAAGCCATCGAGCAAATGAAAAACGGCTGCATCCTCTGTGGTGATGTTGGGAGCGGCAAATCAATCACGGCGCTGTCCTACTACTATTTGCAAAACGGTGGTGACCCCGATAGCTTACAAGGTGGTGATTATATTCCTATGGGTGACCCGCCGAAAGATTTGTATATCATCACCACAGCCCATAAGCGCGACAGTATGGAATGGGAACAGGAGATGAGTCGGTTCTTGCTCTCGCCTCATTCCGAAATCAATCTCTACCGTAACAAAGTCGTCGTGGATTCATGGAACAATATACAGAAGTATGTCAATACGTATGGCGCTTTCTTTATATTTGATGAGCAGCGTGTGGTTGGGAGCGGAAGCTGGGTCAAAGCATTTCTGAAAATTACCCGGCGGAACCAGTGGATTCTTCTGTCGGCCACTCCGGGCGATACCTGGCAGGATTATATTCCCGTCTTTGTTGCCAATGGATTTTACAGGAACAAAACCCAGTTCTTGCAGGAGCACGCCGTCTATTCGCGCTACACGAAGTATCCGAAGATTGACCGATTCGTACATACGGGAAAACTCTGCGCACTACGGAAGGATATTCTGGTTCCAATGGACTTCCATCGTGGCGTTCAACTCCATCATGAAGAGATTTATGCCGAGTTTAACAACCGTGCGGTCAAGGAGCTTTGGAAAACACGTAGAAATCCTTGGACACAGGAGCCTATTATCAACGCCGCAGAGCTCTATTACGATATTCGGAAAATCGTGAACTCGGATATTTCCCGGCAGGTCAAGCTCTTAGAGATTTTTGAGGACCATCCAAAAATGATTGTGTTCTACAATTTTGACTACGAGCTTGATATTCTGCGTGGAATGACCTTTGGAGACGCTGAGGTAGCCGAGTGGAATGGCCATAAACACGACCCGATACCAGATGGAGATAGCTGGGTCTATCTTGTGCAATACACAGCCGGAGCTGAAGGCTGGAATTGTATCGCCACTGACACGACAGTGTTCTACTCTCAAACACACTCCTACAAAGTTGCCAAGCAAGCCGAGGGGCGAATCAATCGTATGAACACTCCTTTCAAAGACCTATATTACTACCATCTTACCAGCAAGTCCTTCATTGATATTCGTATTCGTAAGGCTTACGAAGAGAAACGCAATTTCAACGTCAATAAGGATTATATGCGGTATTATGGTGAGTTCAAGGTGACCGCATAATTTTCATGGCCTCGTATGAAAGGAGTGTGATCTATATGATTACAAAAGAAGGAATCCAAATGCTGAAACTAATGTACTTACGGATGGCATTTAGAAACTTTGTACCAATCGCCAATGATATTGGTAGAGCTAACGAACATGCTTTGGAAATTATTGACATAACAAATGCCAATAACTATGCCCGAACCATGGAAGTCAGCAAACAATATCTTACTACGTTGGTATCTATTGGGTCTATGGCCAAAGTTGTGTTAGACGGCTTGGGATTCGACAGACAAACTAAAATAACTCCCAAAAGACCTTATGGCAACATAGGGTCTTTTCTTTTAGACGGAGGAAAAATGGCAAAAAAGCTCGATGAACAACAGAAACGTTGCGCGGACTGCATTTACCTTAAGAAAGTAAAAGACCTTAATGCCGAATGGCACTTCACGAAATTTTGGATTTGCAGCGCGTGTAACATCGAAATTCATCATATAACAGACAACGAATGCCATGTTCTCAGCGAGGACTACGGCTGACATTTGGAAAGGACTTGATTACAATGTTCACTTTTATTGCTGGTATTTTCACGGGCACTATTGGAACGATTTTTGTCATGGGTCTGGTGAATGCCGGAAAGCCCACTGAGAGCGATGTTCAGCTTGAACGCAAACATGCAGACATCTGGAAGCGCGAGGCTAAACAGTGGGAGACCGCCAGCATCCGCCTGCACGACGAACTGCGTAGTGCTACCCGCATGGCCCAGTATTGGCGCGCTCGCTGCATGAATGCCCACTGCGATTTTACCGCTGCGTGCGATGGCGAGGGACATTATCCTACCGACAACGATGCTCCTACTCATGAGGAGAAGCTGGTCAGTGATATTATGGACGCGGTTGCCATAAGTTCGGTTACCGACGAGCAAAAGAAAGATGAGGCGATTCCGGCATGAGTAAAGGAATGGCCATGGTTGCTATTGATGAGCTGAAAAAAGCTCGTGAAGAAGCCATCAAGTTCGCGCAGGAAACCGATAACGCAATCGTGATGCTTATCGGAAATACTTTGGGAGACAGAGACGATGCCGATGTTATTGAGGCGGTGAAGTATCTCAAAAGCCATAAAGTAAAGTATCATAACGCGTGTGCCAGAGTTGACAAAGTGATGAACATTGTTCGGTCAGAAACGTGCTACCACAAAGACAACGAAAAGGTGGTGTCTGTATGAAAAAAGTAGTAGCAATTATCCTGTCGGGTTTTCTGGCGGTAAGCCTCAGTGCCTGCAATATGCAGCTTGTAGACATGACATACAATTATACCTATGGTTATGTGGAACTCCCCAACGGTGAGTGTGTCGAGGGAACCGTAGATTCCTGGACAGACTACGATAACAGTGACCAGATTCAGGTAAAAATTGATGGCGTCACTTATTTCACTGATACGACCCGCGTGGTTCTCACGACAAAGAAGTAAAGGAGTACGCGATGACAAAATTGTATCGATTCATCATTGAGTTCTGTATGCCTTGGGATGAATCTCCGAACCGCCAACGGATATTTGGTTGCAATGCTCCGACTTTCGACGATGCAATAAAACGTCTAAAAGGTGATTGGCCCGATGCCATTGTCGATTCTGTAACAAATACGGGGGAGGTCCGCTTCGTATGAATAATCGTAGAAAAGAAGTCTTTTTCGATATGTACTGCAAGACCTGCAAATTTTATGAGCAGGCGTCATACCTGCATCCGTGCAACGACTGTCTAAACACGCCTTACAACGAGGACAGTCATAAACCCGTCAACTGGAAAGAAGGGGAGAAGAATGGTCAAAAACACTAAATGCAAGGAGCTCTTTCCGAGATGCCTTTGCAACACATGCAGGCGGCGGGAGATGGACCGTGAAGAATTCAAGAAAAAGATGGAGAATCATACGGTCATGACCGACGATATGATGTCTAACATTCAGGCACTCCACCTCAAAAACACAAAGAAAAGTGAAATTTATATTGTCGCTATGGAGGAATTGTCCGAGCTTCAGAAGGAGATTTCCAAGGAGCTGCGTGGTCAAGGTGATAGAGATGGCATTCTGGAAGAACTGGCAGATGTCATGATTGTATGTGGGAACATCATGAACCTGCAAAAAATCACGGATGCCGAACTTCGTGCGGCCACGACAGTCAAGCTTGATAGGATTCTTAGCAAACTCGTAGAAAAGGAGAACGGCAATGAAGGCGGATGCAAAATGGGTTCCGATTGTCTTCACTATGGCATCGGCTGTAGGAGTTGTGGGAACAGCAGTTCTTACGGCGAAGTGTACCACGAAAGCGGAGAAAATGCTGGCTGGACGCAGGGAAAATGACGGCTACACAAAAGAAACCGTAATTGATATTTGCCGTTGTTATGCCCCTGCCATAGCCTGTGGGACGGCCACTGTAGTGTGTATCGTGTCGAACGGGGTTCTTACTCACAAACAGCAAAAAGCCCTCACAGGTGCCTGTATGCTCGCCAGAGAGAGCCTTGGGCGGTACCAGTCAAAGGTTAAGGAACTCTATGGCCCTGAAACTCACCAGCACGTCATCGACGAGCTATGTAAAGAAGATTTGGATGAGGTTCATCTGACTTCTTCTGGATTTTTTGGCAGCGAAACGTTGGATTTCGAGGGTGTATCCGAAGACGAACCTATTCACACGTTCTATGACGAGTTCTCCAATAGGTATTTTGATTCGACCATCGAGCATGTATTGCAGGCAGAGTACCACCTAAATCGGAACTGGGCTCTTGGGGATGCCGTTACGGTCAATGACTTTTATGAATTTCTTGGTCTGTGCGCTCTCGCGGATGGCGACAATATGGGGTGGGACTGGGAGATGGGTATTTCCTGGCTCGACTTCAATCATCGAGTTATTCATAAAAACGGAGAAAAAGTTTTGGTCATCGAGATGGTGTTTACGCCGGACAAAGTGGAGGTGTGATATTTTATGAATGACGAAATGCTCGTAATCCAGATGGGGGGGGAGTCGACACGGTTGTATCTTTGACCTGACAAAAAGTGGAATGAGGTAAAAATCATGAATATAAGCGGTGCTATTGACCTGAATGAAATCAGTGCAGATAAAATCTACCGTATCCGGAGGTCCAAAAAGAATGGTAAGCTCATTTCCCATAACGAGTACGGGAAGGTCATTATCATCAAAAATTGGAAGAGCCTTCATGTAGGATATGGTAAAGTGGTTTCCTTTGAAAACAGAGAAAACTGCATTCTCGCCACGATGAAGAATGTTCCTTATGACTTCTACGAGGAATACAACGAAAAAACTGGTGAAGTAGAGGCTGTTCCGTATGAGGAACTGACTCGTATTTTACAGGAGCTCAGTTTTACACATGAATACAAAGAAGACATTGATAAAGACAATATCTTTGATGTATGGGCGAATCTGGATTCCGGCGTACTTATTACCATCGAAACTTGGAATCAAGACGGAGAACGAGGCTATAACTCGGTTAATTGTTATGTGCCAACGAGCGGTAGTGCTTTTACGATGCGCGAATCGACCGGTTTTTCCTATGGCAGCAGTTATTTAAGCTGCTTTAATATCGTGCATAATACGCGTGATTTTCCTTTGCACGATTGTTTGGCTTTTAACAACGGCTCTATGAATTGGGCTGGAAATCATCCCGCTTTGTGGCACTATGGAGAGGGGCATGACATCAATTACGCCAAGGCTCTCGCCAAAATCCGCAAATTCAAGGACGCTGACATCGACGAGCGTTTCAATATGCAGTTGGATGATGCGTTTAAACAATACGCTAAAAATGGCTACTTAGTAGATTGAAAGGTGCAACATTCCTATGAATAATGTAATTACTATTCGGCCAGAGCGGCGGTTATGCGAGGTGGACGGCAAACTGGGATATTTTCATTGCTGGGCACAATACGCTACGACCGTGCCTCAGATTGGGCCTCTACCCGGAGGACAAGAGTCGCACCTATACGGAATTGTTGAGTTTTCAAATGGTGTACAACGTCTTGACCCAACTTGTATCAAGTTCGTGGACGACCAAAACCGAGAACTTGAGCTCCTCGAGAAAGTTCACAAGAAAATGAAGGAGGCTCCGAAGCATGACGTTCAACGGGAGACAGATTAAAGGTAAACTCCACAAGATGAGTTTCCGAACAGCGATTGACAATACGGAAGACTTAACAAAAGCCTTTATTGCAAACCACCCGAATATTGATATTTTAAGCATTACAACGTCGTTTTACTCTATGACATATGGTGTGACGACGATTTGGTATACGGCGTGAGTAAATTTTGCCAAACGATTTAAACTTGTGGGAGGCTCTGTTTGCAAGCTCGGACGAACTGATTTCTGCGTACTCGTGTCTTCGGAATATTGCCTATACTACTGTCGAAGCCCTTATGAAATTCACGGACCTTGCGTTAGTTGGATGTAAAAATAAAAGAGTAGTCCATTTAGCGCTGCATGGTAAAAAGAAAACCCGCAATAAGAATTGGAACCGGGCTATGAAGATTATGGCAAAGGAGTGGAATCATGAATGATTGCTGCCCAATCTGCAAATGCACGTTCGATCGTTGCCAATGTCTTGTTGGAGGAACTGCTCATCCTGACGGATGGAGCCGAGCGATGGTTGTGAAGGACCATTTATATTTACTTACACCGACACAGTTGCAGCATGTTGTCAATCTCGAAAAGCATTGGGAAACAAGCTATGAGATTGATTCTATGAATGAGATCGTGGAAGAACTAAAGGAGGCTTATGATGACTCATGTAATTAACCCCATGTTGTTTTATTGGTGCAGTGTCTCTGACACTGCGAAAGCTCTCGCTATCATTGCTGCCATTATGCTTATCATAGTATGTTTGGTGTTTTTATTCGTTGGTGCTTTCCATATTGGAGAAGCATTCAATTATGGAGGTGGTGAAGACAGCGATAATTATAAAGTGGGCGTTAAATTTTTAAATTGGGCCCAAAAGTGCATTGTTCCATTGGCAATTGCACTCGTACTTTTTGCGTTTATCCCGAGCGAAAAAACACTGTACAAAATGATGGTTACAAACGTTGCTACATACGAGAATATCGATCTGACTGCCGAAACCATTGAAGATGCATTCGACCACGTAATCGACAAACTCATAGAACTTGGAGATGACAATAATGCTGAAAATTGAAAATGCCGAGGTCTTTGGTTGGGAACATGCGATTCGTGGGATGCGAAACCCGAAGAACTCATGGGAGAAGAGCGATAGTCTTATTATTGATTGCGATGGCGAGTGTTCTTCATGCGATGCATACGAGTTAGGCTCGGATGATTATTGCACCTTGCCATTAGGTGAAAATATAGTTATCGGTCCCAACGACCGAAAGCTTATGACCCAGCTGGCCAAGGCCGGTACAGACCATCGGAAGTTCATGCGGATGATTACTGTCTACCTCGATATTACGGCACCGCTGTATTGGTGGAAGGAGTTCGATACCTATAAGGTTGGTACCGTGGCCAATTCGTGCAGTACGATGCACAAGATTGCCGAGAAGGAGTTTGACGTAAACGACTTTAGCCATGAGCACATTGAAGAGCTTGACGGTGATGAATACAGTATGTCCTATGATTGGCTTCTTCGGACTGTGGATATTCTGAATTACTACCGTAAGAAGTATAATACCGCTTCTGAGAAGCTAAAAAGGGATATTACAAATGCAGAAAGAAAGCATGTACTTGCTCAGCAAAAGCTTTTCTGGTGGCAGATGATTCAGCTTCTTCCGTCAAGCTACAACCAGAAGCGTACTGTTATGCTGAATTACGAGGTGCTGGCGAACATTTACAAATCGCGTCGTAATCACAAGCTGGACGAGTGGCATACACTCTGCGACTGGATTGAAACGCTGCCGTACAGTGAGCTGATTACTGGAAAAGAGGAGAGCGGTAAATAATGGAAGCTGTGGATAATTGTACACCAAAATCTGTAACTTTCTCGGAAATCGGGCCAAACGAAATGTTTGAGTATGATTTCCGAGGGAATATTGCAATGAAACTGGTCGAACCTACAAAAGTCAAGAACCCCTACACTTACCAAGAAGCGAACTGTTCCGTATTCGAAGCTGAAGCAATCATTATTGCAGGTCCGGATGTTGGAAAATTTATTCGGTTTAGTAATCATGATGCGGCAATCTATCGGCCTGTGCATTGCAAACTCGTTCTTTCTGATTACTCCGGGAAATGTGTTGCGTGGTTGGAAATGAGGTGAAATTATGTTTGCTGTTGCTGCGGCGATTCTCTATCTGGCTGATGCTCCGTTTCCTGTATTTGTAGTAATTTGGATGATATACATCATTGGACTGGCTTTGGAAAGTAGCTTTCGCTAACAAAATCTGGACGTCTGGAACATGGCGTCCTCTTTTTCTATGAAAGGGGAAATTTATGACCATCGATAATTGTACTCGTTGTGACATGTGCAGTCACAAAAATGTATGTCGAAAACTATCGGCATACAGCGATATGATTACTCGTACGGTAGATAGTCTTACCGAGAAATATGACGCTCCGATTGCGGACGTACTCAAAGGAATGAATACCTGCATTACGTTTACTTGTTTGGACTACGTTCAGGAAGTGAAGGTGCGCTAATCATGATCGTTAAAATTAAAAGCAAATGCGAAACGTGTGCTCATGAGAATGTTTGCGTTAAAAAAGATGGAATGCAGACAATCGAGCATGAGTTCGACAAAATTCTCGGCTCCGATTCGTATTTTGGCATACAAAATTACATGGACCAGCTCGGATTGGGGGTTGATATTATTTGTGAGGATTATCTTGCGAAAGTGCAGGTGAAAACCGTATGAACATTCTTGGTGAAATGTATTATTGCGAACGTTGCGGTGAACATAAGTTTGTCAAGTACATCGGCAGTGGACCTTACCGTGATGGAATGATGGTTCATATTACTGCTGATGGATTCGAGGGCGCTGTCGGCTGGACTAAACACGATGATATGGATTTCTGTCCTAAATGCTCTGAGAAATACGATTCGATGATGAAGGACTTCCTATCCTGTAAGGAGAACTGAGATGTCGATTGACCATAAGCTTGACCTCGAGACATTGAACGGCATTTGTCCCAGCGGATATTTTTACTCGATTCCTTGCATATGGGACCCGAAAGATGGGCACGAGCCTATCAATGGAATCGGATACGTCATGTGCAAGCAACTCAATGAACTCCAAAAAGACACGCTGCGGCAGTATCCGAATGTGGTATTAACAATAGTCAACCATCGTTATGCGAGAGAAATCATACATGATATGGTGTTTATCGGGGACAGTAACAGGCCGGATAGGAGGTGAAAAATGATGGCAAATAGCTCGGTAATCACGGTCAGATTGCCGAAAGAAGACCGTGCGAAACTGATTATTTCAAGTACAAAAACCGGAAAATCGAAGTCTGAAGTTGTCCGTGAAGCGCTTGAACTGTATTACAAAAACGAAAAAGCCGGATGAAAAAAGTGTATTACGTGTATTACAAAATGAGCAAAAAGTGTATTACGTGTAATACATGTATTACATTTTTTAAGACCGTTTTGAAGCAAAATCACAAAATTTGTAATACACTAGCCCAAATGTAATACACTTTTGGGTTAAAAATGGCCAAAAAATCGCAAAAAAGTGAAAATTATAGGGTTTTATCTAATATAGGTGTAAATATATAAAATTTTATATATTTGAGTATATATAAATGAAAAACGTAATTTTTAATTTTTGTGATTCGGAAAGGAGATAGTCCAATGGACGACGAAAAATACGCAGACGAATTGCTTGAGGAAGCAAGAGCGTACTTTCCGTTACTGTTTAAAAAAGTTGCCAGTTATCGAGTGTATGCACCGATGGCACTCTTGATTGAATTACCAGATAGAAAGGTGTTTCTATTCGATTCGCTCAATCAAACAACTACACGTCTGCCTGACGATGATAACAGCATGACTAAAGAGCAGACCGGGCGTGTGTTTGGTGTTTTGCTTCGAAGAGTCATGGCGCGGAAAGGATTTACCCAGATAGGCCTTGCCGAGGCGACAGGTTTGAGGCAATGCCAAATTTGCAATTACACTTACGGACGAAGTGTTCCAAGCTACTACGCTTTCGATAAAATTGTGAGAGCGCTCGGATGCAGTGCGGAGGATTTGCGGTATGTAAAATAAAAGTTTACAATTTCCTTCTTGCGGTAGATGGTTTATATCCTGTATAATGGAGCCATCCTAGGAAATACACAAGGAGGTTACAAATGGGATTCAAGAAAAACAAGAAATCGGACATTACGGAAACAGTCGTGAAAAATGACCGCGGCGAAGAAGTTCATGTTCTCAATGGGCCTGACGGCACGGTGGAAGTCAAGCGAGTCCACATGAAAGACTTCCTGCCAACCGGTGAGGAATGGTGCCCGCATTGTCATGTACAGTGCGATCATTACGATGAGGATGAATACTTCAAGTGTCCTGAATGTGGATGGACCATTACTGACTGGGAAATTGAAGAATGGGGCGGTCATCCGACAGAGGCTGCTTCTCATGAAGACGACTTCGGAACCAACTTCGAGGACGCCTTCTCTGATGACGATTGATATTTATTGAAACCCATGGGTCTGCGCTAGTACCAAAGCGCGGGCCCTTTTTATTTTTTGCTTCGCGAAAATTTCATAGGGTATTATGAGAGAAGAGATAATATATCGGGACCTTGAAAAAATCACGGTATATTGCCTTTTGAACCGAAAGGGGATACTTATGGCAAAAGAAAGTGCTTTTCAGAAAGGTTTAATTGACGATCTGAAGAAACGCTTCCCGGGCTGTATGGTCTTAAAGAATGACCCAAATTACATTCAAGGGATTCCCGACCTTTTAGTTTTGTACGAAGGCCGTTGGGCAGCTCTTGAATGTAAAAAAGCGAAGCAGGCGAGCCACCAACCAAATCAAGATTACTATGTCGAGAGGATGAACGAAATGTCATTCTCTCGTTTTGTTTACCCGGAAAATAAGGAGAACGTTTTAGATGAACTTCAACAATCATTCCAATCTTGTAGGCCAGCACGCTTTTCTCGGGGCGAGTAAGTACCATTGGCTCAATTATGATGCTGCCAAAATCGCAGAAGCTTATCGTGCCATCCAAGCTGTACAAATGGGCACGAAACTTCATGCGTTTGCCGCTGAATGCATCGAACTTCGTCAGCGGCTTCCGAAATCTCGCAAAACTCTGAACATGTATGTCAATGACGCTATCGGTTACAACCTGAAGCCAGAGCAGGTTCTATATTACTCGCAGAATTGCTTTGGTACCGCTGACGCCATTGATATGCGCGGTGATCTTCTGCGCATCCATGATTTGAAGACCGGTAAGGTGCCGGCGCACATGGAGCAGCTGATGATCTACGCTGCGCTGTTCTGCCTTGAGTATGGTATCAAACCGACGGATATTGATATGGAACTTCGTATCTATCAGAATGACGATATCGTTGTGCTCAAGCCGGAAGCCAATGATATTACGGTCATTACCAAGAAAATTATCGAGGCCGACAAGATTGTAAATCATATCAAAGAAATGGAGGGCTAACCATGTTTGACGACAAACCATCCCTGGACGATGTTATCGCGCACTACGGCGTCGGCAAGATGGACGGCGCTCCCGGCCGTGGTTCGGGCCGCTATCCTCTTGGTTCCGGCGAGAATCCGTATCAGCGTGGGGACGATTTGCTGGCCCGTTATGAAGCATTGGAGAAAAAAGGATATTCCGAAAAAGACATTGCTGAAGAGATGGGCACTAGCACTACAAAGCTGCGTGTTCAGCTTTCCTACGCCAAGAGTCTGCGCCGTATGCAGCAGGTGTCTCAGGCCAAGAAGCTCCGCGACGAAGGAAAGTCTCTGAACGAGATTGCTGAAATCATGGGCTTCAACAATGATTCTTCGGTTCGGTCACTTTTGAATGCGCAAGCTGAGGAGCGCATGAAGCAGTCCTCAGCTACGGCAGAGAAGCTGAAAGAGTTGATTGACACTAAAGGATATTTGGATGTCGGTGCTGGCGCGGAGCGTGAGCTTGGTGTATCCCGCAACAAGCTCGACCAGGCCCTTTATATTCTTGAGATGGAAGGTTATCTCACCTATAAGCGTCGCATTCCTCAGGTGACAAACCCAAACCAGAAGACGACGTTGCAGGTGCTTACACCTCCTGGTACGGAATACAAAGATATTTACGACACCAGCAAGATTCATTCTGTTGGTGATTACACAATCTCATACGACAACGGCGACACTTTTCATAAGCCGTTCGAGTATCCCACAAGTGTAAGCTCCAAACGCTTAATTATCAATTACGCCGAAGAAGGTGGTGTTGATAAGGATGGTGTGATTGAACTTCGTCGTGGCGTTAAAGATTTGAGCTTGGGCGACTCTCATTATGCTCAGGTTCGCATTATGGTCGATGGTGCCTACTATCTTAAAGGCATGGCAGTCTACGCCGACGATCTTCCGAAAGGTGTCGACATTCGTTTTAACACAAATAAGTCACTCGGCACACCTATGGAGAAAGTTCTAAAGCCTCTGAAGAGAACCAATACCGGCGAAATCGATGTGGACAATCCGTTTGGTTCTCTTATTAAAGAGAAGGGCGGTCAGTATTATTACGACGACCCTAAAGGCAAGTATGTTGACCCTAAGACTGGCAAGCGCCAATCTCTTGGGGCCACCAATAAACGTGCTGATGAAGGTGACTGGGGCGAATGGGCTGACAAGGTTCCGTCTCAGTTCCTCGCCAAACAGTCCGAGTCTCTGATTAAACGCCAGCTCAACTTGTCTAAAGAGGACCGCAAGCTTGAATTTGACGAATTGTGCTCGTTGACGAACCCTACCATTAAACGAAAGTTGCTTGAAGATTTCGCAGACGGTTGTGATAAAGCGGCCGTCACTCTGAAAGCTGCGGCCCTTCCTAGACAGAAGTATCAGGTCATTTTGCCTCTTACTTCTGTTAAGGACAATGAGATTTATGCGCCAAACTATACGGATGGCGAAATGGTTGCTCTTGTTCGCTACCCGCATGGCGGTACATTTGAGATTCCCATTCTGAAAGTCAATAACAAGAATGCCGAAGGCAAGCGGGTCATGGGTACAAATCCTAAGGATGCTGTCGGCATTAACAAAGCTGTTGCAGACCGTTTGTCTGGCGCAGATTTTGACGGCGATACGGTTATGGTTATCCCTACGAATGGTAAGAATAAGATTAAGATCACTTCAACTCCTGAACTCGAGGGCTTGAAAGGCTTCGACCCTAAGCTCGAGTACAAGATTCCTGAGGGCAATCCGAATCATGTGCAGTTGATGACAAAAGACAACACTCAAAAACAGATGGGCGTTGTCTCGAATCTTATCATGGACATGACTCTAAAAGGTGCAACCCCACCAGAGTTGGCACGAGCAGTTCGCCATTCAATGGTCGTCATTGATGCTGAAAAACACAAGCTTGATTATAAGCAATCTGAGGCTGACAATGGCATCGCCCAGCTTAAACGTAAGTATCAGGGCCATCTGGATGCTAACGGTCAGTATCATGAGGGTGCATCGACCCTTATTACGATGGCTAAGAGCGATCAACCTGTGCCCAAACGTCAGGGTAGCGGATACGTCAATCTTCCGGGTGTCAAGGTTAAGGGCAAGGACGCGTACGACCCGACGCAACCTGAAGGTAAGAAGCTGTATAGCACGGCAGATGACCTGTACTATACTACCACCCGGGTCAATAAAAGAACCGGCGAAGTAGTTACCAAACAGAAGATGCGCCAGCAAAAGTCTACTAAGATGGCAGAAACCAATGACGCATACTCCTTGGTGTCCGACTATCGGTCCCGTGCTGAGCTGGCTTATGCCGACTATGCTAACTATCTCAAGAGCATGGCCAATGCCGCCCGCAAGGAAATGAAGGCCACCGGCACCTTGAAGTACGATGCCGCGGCTAAGAAAGCTTATGCACCCGAGGTCGAACGACTGAATGCCGCACTGAATCTGGCTGAGGCTAATAAGCCTCGCGAACGTCAAGCTCAGGCCCTTGCTAACACTCGCATTAAGGAGAAGATGGCACAGGACCCTGACTTGGCTAATGATAAGAAAATGCTGCGAAAGGTGTCTCAGCAGGCCATTGTAGCATCCCGTAATGAGGTAGGTGCTAAGCGCACGGCAATTGAAATTAGTGACCGTGAATGGCAGGCTATTCAAGCAGGCGCTATCAGTGACAACGTATTGTGTAAGATTCTCGACAATACAGATGTTGATAAGCTGCGCGCGCGTGCAATGCCTCGTGCCACTACCGAACTGAGTGCGGCTAAGAAAGCATTGATTCGGTCTCGCGCTGCTGCTGGTTATACAAATGCTCAGATTGCTGAGAGCTTAGGCATTTCGCCGTCGACTGTGGCTAAGTATCTGTGAGAGGAGGTGGAGTTACTATGGCTCAATGTATGTTGACCACGTTTGACAATCCTTACAATCCATTTGATGACTTCACCAAATGGTGGCTTTGGGACGTCACGCATGGATACAATTCGTGTGGCTTGCTTGCTCATGTTTCTGGAAACGATGAATTGACAGACGAAGAACAAAGCATTGCCATTGAAAAAGCAATTGATTCGATTATTGATTGCGATTTCTTTCACATTTACAAGAAAGTAAAAAGCGATGACAATGCGAATCTGCATGAAAACATTGCAAGCACAAAAGAAAAACAGGCTATTTCGGCCTAAGGACTGTTGTTAAGCATAGGGGAGGGGGTCGTGAAAATATCACCCCCTCCCTACATCGCGGCGGTCTTTGATATTTCTCCGGGGGAGATTTTTGGAAAAACAGTTTAAGGCCCTCCCACCTTGAATTGCGATTCTGTGATATTTCCTCCGGCTTTTTGCAGGGGTCTGTAGGTGACTTTGACGATGTACAGCGTCATTACCTCCTTTTCATTCTCCTTTCAGGGTCCGGCTTCGGCCTACAGACCCCTGCAAAAAGCCGGAGAATTCATAGTGAAAGGAGCCGAAAGGGATTGAAAAGAGCTAAAGACCCAATGAAATCCGATAAGAAGGGGACTGTACGCCCGGCCCTTACACCGGAGGCCCGTGAAAACCAGATGATTTCGTTGGCTATGGACCTTGTGGAGAAGCGAATACTCGAGGGTACTGCATCTTCACAGGAGACGACCCACTTCTTGAAGCTGGGTACAACAAAAGCACGTATGGAGAAAGAAGCTTTGAGTAAACAAATCGAGCTGTTGCAGGCCAAGACCGAAAGTTTGAAGTCCCAGGCCCATGCCGAGGCTCTTTATAAAGAAGCTTTGGACGCCATGCGAAGATACAGCGGGCAGGACAGCGACGATGCTTAGGACATACACTGAACTTTGCAGATATTCTACATTCCTTGAGCGGTTTGAGTATCTGAAGCTCGATGGTGAGGTGGGAGCTGATACGTTTGGGTTTGACAGGTATCTGAATCAGATATTTTACAACTCACACGAGTGGCGCAGGTTCCGGTACAGAATCATCGTTCGTGATAAGGGATGCGACCTTGGCGTTGAAGGGTACGAGATAAACGGGTATTGGAAAGACGGTAGATATATAGCACCGAAAGTCGTTATCCATCATCTCAATCCAATCGCCAAGGAAGACATACTGAATCGAACGGACATTCTTATGAACCCGGAATATGTGATTACCACGGTTCATTCGACTCACATGGCTATTCACTACGGTGATGCCGACCGATTGGAGCAAGGTCCTACAGTCCGTAAGCCTAACGATACTTGCCCCTGGCGATAAGGAGGACTTATGGACAGTATACTTACAACGACAAAAAAGCTAATTGGTATGAGCGAAGATGATACCGCCTTTGATACCGATGTCATGATTCATATTAACACCGCATTGTCATTCCTCTGTCAGTTCGGAGTGGGCCCGGCGGCTGGTTTCCGTATCCACGATGCTACTGCAACGTGGACAGATTTTCTTGGCGACGACCCGAAGCTGGATAGTGCCAAGGATTACGTCTACCTAAAGACTAAGCTAATCTTTGACCCACCAGCCAGCGCCGCTGCAATTCAATCCATGGAGAACATGATTGCTGAAATTGAGTGGCGTCTTACCAATGCAGCCGAATCTGAGGCGTGAGGAGGAATCAAAATGTGGATTTATAACAATGACGAGTACCTTGCCCACCATGGCATTCTCGGCATGAAGTGGGGTATTCGGAGATACCAGAATAAAGATGGAACTCTGACGCCAGAGGGTAGAAAGCGATATGGCGACACCGACTCAAGCAATGAGAGCGTTGATGCTAAGAAAGCTCGGGTTCTCAAGAGTAGAAGCGCTACCGAACTGTATAAACATGCCGAACTTTTCAGCGATGCCGAACTTAAGCAGGCTTACGATCGATTGAATCTGGAAGCCAATATCAAACGTTTGGCTCCTGCTCCTGTGAATCGTGGAGAAAAGTTTGTCAAAAGTGTTTTACAGACAAGCGCCTTTGCAACAAAGCTCATTGACGATGCAGCCAAGACTTACGGCAACATCGATAAGATGATGAAAATTGCAAAAGGCCTTCCCACCGACGATAAGAAGGATAAAAAATAAGGAGACATTATGGCACTCTCTAATACTGCCGTTCCGAAGTATTACGGCCGGTTCAGAGAGGCCGTGCTTCGAGGTGAAATCCCCGTTTGTCGTGAAGTGGCAATGGAGATGAACCGCATCGATGATTTGATTGCTGACTCAACAAAATACTATGACCCGGCGCCTGTGGAAGGATGGATTGCCAGTTGCGAAGATGAATTGACTCTTACCGACGGTTCCGATTTTCACATGCTTGATACATTTAAGGTATGGGGCGAGGAGATTTTTGGGTGGTACTACTTCATTGACAGAAGTGTGTACGAGCCTAATCCGGATGGTCATGGTGGTCACTATGTCAACAAGAAAATCAAGAAGCGGCTTATAAACAAACAGTATCTTATTGTCGGACGAGGTGCCGCCAAATCTTTGTACGACACATGTATCCACAACTATTTCCTGAACGTCAAGACTCTTACCACTTTGCAGATCACCACTGCTCCGACGATGCGCCAGGCCGACGAGGTGCTTTCACCGCTACGAACCGCCATCACAAGAGCCCGCGGTCCGTTGTTTAAGTTCCTGACGGATGGCTCCTTACAGAACACAACAGGTTCAAAGGCAAATCGAGTTAAGCTTGCCGCCACGAAGAAGGGTATTGAGAATTTCATGACCGGGTCTCTGCTTGAAATTCGTCCTATGACTATCGACAAGCTTCAGGGCCTTCGTGTTGCCTGCGGTTCGGTTGATGAATGGCTTTCCGGCGATATTCGGGAAGACCCCATCGGCGCTATTGAACAGGGTGCAACCAAAGAGCAGGGTTCTGCCGGCACCAACGATTATGTCATCATAGCCACGAGTTCGGAGGGTACCGTCCGTAATGGCAGCGGCGATACAATCAAAATGGAATTGATGAAAATCCTGAAGGGTGAGTATTTCAATCCGCATGTGTCGATTTGGTGGTATAAGCTTGACTCCGTAGATGAAGTTGGAAACCCCGATATGTGGCTAAAGGCTAATCCTAATCTAGGAAAGACCGTTACTTACGAAACGTATCAGCTGGATGTCGAGCGTGCCGAACAGAACCCGTCTGCACGCAATGATATTCTTGCAAAACGTTTTGGTCTGCCCATGGAAGGCTACACCTACTTCTTTACTTATGAGGAAACGCTGTGTCATCCGCACCGTGAATATTGGAAAATGCAGTGTGCTCTTGGCGCGGACCTTAGTCAGGGTGACGATTTCTGTGCATTTACGTTCATCTTCCCGCTTTCAAACGGATGTTTTGGTATCAAAACGCGAAACTACATAACATCGTTGACACTCATGAAATTACCTGCGGCTACACGAGTGCTGTACGAGAAGTTCATGAATGAAGGCAGCCTAATCGTTATGGAAGGCGCAGTTCTTGATATGATGCAGGTATATGAGGACCTTGACAATCATATCGCCCGATGCCAATACGACGTTACGGCTTTTGGCTACGACCCGTACAATGCAAAAGAATTCGTCGAACGCTGGGCCAGCGAAAACGGCCCGTTTGGAATCGAAAAAGTTATACAGGGTGCAAGAACGGAATCCGTTCCTCTTGGCGAGCTCAAGAAGCTGGCAGGGGAGCGGATGCTTTTGTTTGATGAGGAACTCATGACGTTTGCCATGGGGAACTGTATCACTTTGGAAGATACCAACGGCAACCGTAAGCTATGGAAAAAGCGTTACAGTGAGAAAATCGACGCTGTTGCGGCTATGATGGACGCTTTTGTGGCTTACAAAATCAACAGAGAAGCTTTTGAATGATAGGAGGGATGACTATGTGGGGCTATGTATGTATTAACTCAGGCGACGAGTACCTTGCTCACAGCGCTAAGGGCTCGACCTGGAAAGACCACAAATACATCAAGAAAGAGGGTGGTCGATATTACTATGCCGATGAAAAGGGAAATAAAGGCAGTAAAGTAAACACGGGCGATTTCACCGCAAGTGACGGACCGGCCTATATGCTTGATGAAGGTGACCGGGAATATATGGAAAACCACCAGAACGGCACCGACACGAGAACTCATGATGAATATATGGCCGATAAGAAAGCCGCTATTGCTGCCGCTGATAAAGAAGAAAAAGAAAAGCAGGCTCGGATTGAAGCCGCAAAGAATCGTAGAAAAGAAAACGAGGAAGAGCGTAAGCGTAAAAACAATACCGATGCCGTGACTGCTGGTGCGGAATTCGTAAGACGATACCTGTGAGGAGGGATTTCAAAATGTGGCGATATGTTGTTACCAAGCAGGCACGAGGTAAGTAAGTATGGCGGAGAATCAAACTTTCGGTTCCAGGCTGAAACATGCATGGAACGCTTTTCTAAATCGGGACCCTCCGATGTCCTATCGGGACTATGGTGGCGGTTACTCTTATCGACCAGATCGAGTACGGTTTAGTCGAGGTAACGAGCGGACTATCGTTACTTCCGTCATAACCCGTATTGCAATGGATTGTGCGGACATTCGTATCGTTCATGCCGATATGGATTCCGATGGTCGATTCAAACAGGAACATCCCGGCGGTTTAAACAGCTGTCTAACTCTGGAAGCAAACCTTGATCAGAGCGGACGAGCCCTTATTCAGGACATTGTGATGACAATGCTGGATGAAGGCCATGTTGCTATTGTTCCCGTGGAGACTTCCACTAACCCTGAGACGGGTGCATTTGAAATAGATTCACTACGCGTTGGCAAGGTGGTCGAGTGGTATCCGTCAGACGTAAAGATTGAACTTTACAATGAACGAAATGGCCGACATGAGCAAATCATGATGCCGAAACGTGCCGTTGCGCTGGTCGAAAACCCGCTCTATCCCATCATGAACGAACCGAACTCAACGATGCAGCGGCTTATCCGAAAGTTGGCATTGCTTGATGTTGTCGATGAGCAGACAAGTTCTGGAAAGCTGGACTTGATTATCCAGCTTCCGTATACCATCAAGACACCGGCACGTCAGGAGCAGGCCGAACGACGCCGCAAAGACATCGAACAGCAGCTTACAGGCTCCAAGTATGGCATTGCCTACACGGACGGTACCGAGCACATTACCCAACTGAACCGCAGTCTCGACAACAATCTCATGAAACAGGTCGAGTATCTGCAAGAGGTTTTCTGGGGCCAGTTAGGTATGACACAAGAAATTCTGAACGGTACAGCAGATGATAAGGCCATGTTGAATTACAATAACCGTGTTGTCGGTGCCATTATTTCTGCCATTGTGGATGAAATGAAACGGAAGTTCATCTCTTCAAATGCGCGTGGGCGCGGACAGTCAATTGTCTACTTCAGCGAACCGTTCAAACTTGTGCCGGTTTCCCAGATTGCAGATATTGCGGATAAGCTGCGCCGGAACGAAATCCTTACATCTAACGAATTGCGTCAGATTGTCGGCTTCAAGCCGAATAACGACCCGAATTCCGATATACTGAGCAATCCGAATATCAGCGCAAGTAAGGATGAAGTTGCCGCTCGATTCGGTACACAAAAATCTAATAAGGAGGAAGATCAAAATGGCGAAACATAGCTATGACTGCGCCGGTATGGCTACCAAATACGGTGTGCTATGCGGCGATGGTCGAACGATTATGCCCGGGGCCTTTAAGGACCAAGATGGGACCGAAGTTCCCGTGGTATGGATGCACCAGCACAATTCTATCGACAATGTGCTGGGCCATGCTCTGCTGAAATCCTGCCCCGAGGGTCTGCGAGCGTATGTTACGTTCAACGATACGGAGAAAGGCCAGATGGCCAAAACCGTTGTGAAGAATCGTGATATCAACTCGTTCAGCATTTGGGCGGACAGCCTGCGCTATTCCGGTGATCGTTCCCGCGGGCATGTGTCTCATGGAATTATCCGGGAGTTGAGCCTGGTTTTGGCTGGGGCCAATCCAGGTGCTCATATCGAGGAAATTATGGCTCACGGCGTAGAGGAAACGGATACCGGGGTCATTTACAGCGACCTCGATTCCATCGATTACGACAGCGGTGAGTTCGAAGACGTCCTTGAACATTCCGCTGAAGAAAAGGAGGAACCCGAAATGGCTGAGGAAAAAAAGCCTACCGAAAATCAGGAGACCGTGAAAGACGTATACGATGCGATGTCTGACAAACAGAAGCAGGTCGTGAACTATATGGTCGGCATGGCCCTTGGCGACAAAAACGACAAAAACAATGAGGAGGAACCCGAAATGATTAAGCACAATGTTTTCGACCAGAATGCCCCCACCCAGACCGAGGACGTTCTGAGCCACGACGCTATGGCCACTATCATCGACGATGCCAAAAAGGGTCGTCTTACCCTGAAGGAGGCCACTGAGGATTACCTGGAGCATTCCGCCGGTGATTACGGTATCAAGGACATCGGCAAGCTGTTCCCTGAGTACCACGAGCTGAACACGCCCCCGAAGTTCATTGACCGTGACCAGACTGCTGTCGGTATCATCATGGCCGGTGTCAAGCATGTTCCGTTCAGCCGCGTCAAGACCAGCTTTGCCGACATTACTGCCGATGAGGCCCGTGCACGAGGTTACACGAAGGGCAAGAAGAAGATCGAGGAGGTCTTCACCCTGCTGAAGCGTACCACCGACCCCCAGACCGTGTACAAGAAGCAGAAGTTTGACCGTGACGACATCATCGACATTACCGATTTCGATGTGGTTGCCTGGGTAAAAGGCGAGATGCGCGGTAAGCTGAATGAGGAAATCGCTCGTGCCATTATGGTTGGCGATGGCCGTTCTCCTGCTGATGATTCCAAGATCAGCACCGAGCACATCCGTCCTATCTGGACCGATGATAAGCTGTTCACCATCAATCGCCAGATTGAGAAGGGCAGCAGCGACGCCGATCTGGTCAACAACATTATGGACGATGCCATTCGTGCCCGCAAGGAGTATCGTGGCTCCGGCAACCCTGCGTTCTTCACCACCGAGGATGTTCTGGCCGAGATGCTTCTGCTGAAGGACAAGAACGGCCGCCGTATTTACAAGAGCGTTGACGAACTGGCCACCGCGATGCGTGTTTCCCGCATTGTTACCAGCCCTCTGTTCGAAAACCAGAAGCGCGAGGTCGAGCATTCCGAGACGCAGAAGAAGGACGTCTATACCCTTCAGGGCATCATCGTCAACCTGGCCGACTACACTGTCGGCGCTGATAAGGGCGGCGCTGTGGCGCTCTTTGACGACTTCGACATTGACTACAACCAGTACAAGTACCTGATCGAGACCCGCTGCTCCGGCGCTCTGACCGTGCCCAAGTCTGCCATCGTCTTTGAGACCATGGAGACTGTGAGCACCACTGTCGCCGCTTGATTATGGGTTAGTCAAAACTAATCAAAATGGAGATTTGTCATGGCTAAATACTATGGAAAAATCGGTTTCTGTGCAACAGCCGAATCTGCTCCCGGTGTTTGGGCAGAGGACGAGATTGAGGAGCGCAACTACTACGGCGAGTTGACTCGGAATATTCGTCGTCTTCAGGGGAGGGAGCATCTGAATGATGGAGTGAATATCTCCAATCAAATCAGCATCCTTGCTGACCCTTATGCAACGGCAAATTTCCATACAATGCGGTATGCAGAATACATGGGCGTGAAATGGAAAGTCACGGATGTTGAGGTTCAATACCCGAGGCTTATACTGACACTTGGAGGTGAATACAACGGTGGGAACGCGACTTGAATTTCACAATGCACTGTGCAAAGTTATCGGATGCCCGGATACAGGGCCTAACTGCCGTTGCTATTATCAGCCGCCTACAAGGTTGGAGTATCCATGTATCGTCTATTCTCTCGAAACCGTAGATGCAAAATTTGCGGACAATCGGCCGTATTTATACAAAAAACGTTATCAGGTCACTGTGATTGATAAAAACCCGGATAGTCCTTATCCGGATATTATCGCACAGTGGCCTCTTTGTTTGTTTGATAGGACTTACAAAGCCGATAACTTAAATCATTTCGTATTCAACATTTATTACTAAGGAGGAAACAACCATGTCTAAGTTGGTTTGGGACGAGACCGGTACTCGCAAGTACGAGACCGGCGTAAATCACGGTGTTCTGTATCCTCAGGACGAGACCGGTAAGTACCCCAAGGGTGTTGCATGGAATGGTCTGACCAGTGTCACGGAGTCTCCGTCCGGCGCTGAGGAGACTGCCCTGTATGCAGACAACATCAAGTATGCTTCGCTGCGCAGTGCGGAGCAGCTTGGCCTTACGATTGAGGCCTACCAGTATCCCGAGGAGTTCGAGGCCTGCGATGGCTCCGCTGCTGCTCTGGACGGTGTGTATGTCGGTCAGCAGAGCCGCCAGCCTTTCGGTTTTGTGTACCGTACCGAGATCGGCAACGACACTGCCAGTGCGAAGGACGACGGCTACAAGCTGCATCTGGTCTACGGCTGCACCGCTTCTCCCTCTGAGGAGCAGCATCAGACTATCAATGATAGCCCCGATGCGGTGAGTTTCTCTTGGGAGGTCACCACCAACCCCGTTGCGGTTGAGAACATGAAGCCTACCTCTTGCATTACCATCGATTCCACCAAGATCACCGACAAGTCCAAGCTTGCCGCTCTGGAGGATATTCTGTTCGGTAAGGATGCTGTTGAGGCTCGCCTGCCCATGCCCGACGAGGTGTTCGCAACCTTAAAAAACTCTTAAACGCAGGACAGATTTCGGACAGCAGATGGTCTGCGGTCCTGTCTTCTGATGGCGAGCCCATCGAAGAAAATCTGCCTCCTGCGTGAGTTTCGACATTTGAAAGGAGAAAACTCTTATGCTTAAGAAAAACATCAAGTATGTCGACTATGACGGCAACAACCGTGCTGAGGACTTTTACTTCAATCTGAACAAGGCTGAGATCGTCGAGCTGGAGCTGGGCACCACTGGTGGCCTGACCAAGACGCTGGAGAAGATTGTTCAGGAGAAGGACAACAAGCGTATCGTCGAGTATTTCAAGGCTATTATCCTGAAGGCTTACGGCGAAAAGTCTGCCGACGGCCGTCGTTTCATCAAGAGCCAGGAACTGCGCGACTCCTTCGAACAGACCGAGGCTTACGCTGAGCTGTTCATGGAGCTGTCCAGCAATGCGAAGGCCGCCGCGGAATTTATCTCCGGCATTGTGCCGAAGGAAGCTGCTGATGCCGCTAAGCAGGCTACTTTGACGGTAGTGTAAGAATTAGGAGGCAAGAGAATGCTTGAGATCACTATCCCTAAACAGGAATATTTCGATGAAAGCTGCGGTGAATTTGTCTATATTCCCGAACAGCATCTGACGCTCGAGCATTCACTTGTCTCCCTCTCTAAGTGGGAATCGAAATGGCATAAACCTTTTCTTCAAGAGGAATCGAAAACCATCGAAGAATCGCTCGATTATATACGGTGCATGACTATAAACAAGAATGTGAACCCTCTGGCATACAGAGGCATTACACCGGCCTTGTTTAAACAAATCAACGATTACATTGATGCGCCTATGACCGCGACCTGGTTTTCAAAAGAGCAATCCAAAGGCAGTAAAAGTGAGGTCGTTACTTCCGAGCTGATTTACTACTGGATGATTGCTTTGCAGATTCCGGTTGAGTTTGAGAAATGGCACCTGAATCGCCTGATCACTCTTATCAAGGTTTGCAACATTAAGAATGCTCCGCCTAAAAAGATGAGCAGGCGTGAAATTATGGAACGAAACCGCAGACTCAACTCTGCGCGTAAAAAGAAACCATAAGATTCCAATTTAGAAGGGGAGATAAGATATGAGACTTGGAATTGCTAACGGTAGGGTCCGTGTTCGTTATGGGTATGCCTGCTATGGCTACACACGGGGTAACGGAACGGTTTGGCATGGTGGTATCGACCTGGAGCTTCTGGACGGTACCACTTTTTACATGCCCACCTATAAAGGCAAAAAAATTCGCGGCAAGGTTATTACCGCCCGCATTGTGACCGACCATTCCAACAGGACATGGGAGTGGGGATATTACATTTGCGTGCGTCTTGATGCCAACCAGACACCCGATGCCGTAAATTATCTGTATTTCTGCCATTGCAGTAAGTTGCTGGCAAAAGTTGGCGATGTTGTTGAATCCGGAGATGCGTTGGGCATCATGGGCAATACAGGAAATGCAGCACTTGCAGACCCTCCGTATGCACATGTTCACTTTGAGGTTCGCGCCACTTCTACAGGGAAGGGGCTTGACCCTACAGCTTATTCCGGCACGGAGAACAAGGTTGGCACTTACGGTGAAGCACCAACTCCGGTTGCAGAAAGCACGAAGCTTATCGATGTTTCCAAATACCAAGGTCAAATCAATTGGGCTCTTGTGCCGTATAAGGCCCTCATCCGAATTGGCTACCGTGGCTATCTGGATGCCGGTAATTTGGCGGTAGACCCGTATTTCGAGGCCAATATTATCGGCGCACTGGACAACGACAAGCTTGCCGGATTCTACTTCTTTACACAGGCGAAAAACACCACCGAGGCGAGGGAAGAAGCTGAGTTTGCCTGCAATCTGTTGGCTGGTCGAGGAAAAGGGCTTCCGCTGTTCTATGATTCTGAGTGGGGAACGAAGGAGCATACCGGACGCGCCGACGGTGTTTCCAAGAATGTAAAAACTGAATGCGCGAAAGTGTTTTGCGAGAAGGTGCGAGCCTGCGGATATTTGCCGGGCATTTATACTTTCACGAACTTTGCGCTCGATTACATCGATTACACCAGGCTTGTGAATTCTGGCTATATCGGTTGGCTTTCGGATATGAGGGCAGCGTTCAACACGACCCTTCCTCGCCATATTCACCAGTATGGAAAAGCTCCGGTTACAGGCATTACTACCGGTGGTGACGTGGACATGAACAATCTTATCAAGGATTGGAACGGTTCTGCCGCAGACCAGATGCCAACGAAGATTATGCAAAAAATTGAGATCGGTCCTGTAAGTAACGGAGATGCTATGGCTATCTATAACCTTGCCAAGTCGCTTGGACTCGTAGAGCAGGGGCTCTACGGCGCCAGCTATGTGTGAGGTAATTCAAAATGGCCGGAATTGTTTTTAAACATAAGGGTAATCTGAAGAAAACTACAAAGTTCCTTGAGCGAACCCTTAAAGGCGATTATCTGAAGAATCTTGATAAGTTCGGCAGGGAAGGTGTTGCGGCCCTTGCCCTCGCCACGCCTGTTGATACCGGTAAGACTGCCGAAAGTTGGGATTACCGTATCGAAAAAACTACAGACGGTACCAAGATTGTTTGGACAAACTCGAATGTCAACAAAGGGGTAAATATTGCCATCATACTGCAATACGGTCATGGTACAGGAAACGGCGGATATGTGCAGGGGAGAGATTACATCAATCCTGCCATCCGTCCTATTTTTGACCGAATTGCAGACGATGCGTGGAAGGAGGTAACGAAAGAATGAGTTCGTCTATTGACCAGCGCATCGTAGAGATGCAATTCGACAATAAGGAGTTCGAGAGCGGAATCCAGACCAGTCTAAAGAGCATCAAGAAGCTTGAGAATAACTTACAGCTTAAAGATAGCGCAAAGGGTTTTGAGAATCTCGGCAAAGCTGCAAACAATGTAAGCTTCGATGGACTTACGACTGGCGTTATGGCTGTTCAGCAGAAGTTTTCGGCAATGGAAATCGTTGCAATTACTGCTTTACAGAACATTGTAAACCGTGCGATGGCCGCCGGCGAAAGCTTGGTGAAATCGCTGTCTCTGGACCAGATTTCGGCAGGCTTCGAGAAGTTTTCGTCTAAGACTACATCTGTGGCCACTCTTGTGGCACAGGGTTACAACATCGATGAAGTCAGCGCTCAGCTTGATCGACTGAATACCTTTACCGACGAAACCAGTTACAATTTCACCGATATGGTTGCGAACATTGCAAAGTTTACGGCCACCGGTAAGAGTCTGAACGAGTCGGTTACGGCCATGGAAGGTATCGCCAACTGGGCGGCCATGTCCGGCCAGAATGCTCAGACGGCAAGTCGCGCCATGTATCAGCTTGCTCAGGCAATGGGTGCCGGTGTTATGCGCCTGGAGGATTACAAGTCTATCCAGAATGCGTCCATGGATACCGATGAGTTCCGACGCAAGTGTATTGACGCTGCCATTTCGCTGGGCACGCTAAAAGATAACGGTAATGATACCTATTCGGTTGTTTCTAAGGGTGCCAAAGCAACTGCATTCAATGTTTCACAGTTTACGACCCAGTTGACGGATGGCGCTTGGCTTACTTCCGATGTCATGATGACAGTCTTCAACGACTATTCGAAGGCTGTTACTGAGATTGTTGATGCTTCTAACGAAAAGAGCATGACTGTCTCCCAGATTATCGAAGAAATTCATTCAAAATCGGAAAGAGAAGGCATTTCTTTAAGCGACTCGATCAAAGGACTTGGATACAGTTTCGATGAATTCTCGTTGAAGGCTTTTGAGGCTGCACAGAAAGCACGAACATTCAATGACGCCATCGATTCTGTCAAGGACGCGGTCAGCACCGGATGGATGCAGACCTTTGAAATCATCTTCGGTAACGCAAATGAGGCCACCGAGCTTTGGACTGACTTTGCCAACGATTTGTATGAGATTTTCGCAGAGGGTGGAAACGCACGAAACGAGTATCTTAAACAGGTGCTGGGCGATTCCAAGACCTTCACACAGGAACAGTGGGATATTGTAGACCAGAACAATAGTGCCAATAGTGCGTTGCAGAAGGCACTTATGGAGACTGCCAAGGAACACGGTATTGCCATAGATGATATGGTCAATAGCCAGACTTCTTTTCGGGAATCTCTGAAGCAGGGTTGGCTTACTACTGATATTTTCATCGAAACCCTGAAGAAGTTCACGAGCGAGACCACAGCCAGCACTACTGATTTGACAGAAAAGCTTACCGAATACAAGAAAATTGCTTCTGAAGTAATTCGTGGCGATTTTGGAAACGGAGCTGCCCGTAAGAAGGCACTGGCTGATGCTGGACATGACTATGCTACTATACAGGGCATTGTCAATAAGATGCTTGCCAGTACTGAGATTGCCGTCAGCGACCTCGGCGAAGAACAGCTTAAGGCAATTGGTTATACTGATGAGCAGGTGATTTGCTTACAGAAATTGGCTAAGCAGGCCGAGGAAACCGGCACACCTATCAATGAATTGCTGGAGAGTATGAATCGACCAACTGGCCGAGAATTGGTCATCGATACTATGCGAAATGCATTGCATGGTTTGATGACGGTTATCACGACTGTGAAGACTGCATGGTCGGAGGTCTTTCCTGCTAAATCTGCTGAAGAGATGTATTCCATCATTTCGGCTATCAACGCATTCTCACAGAAACTCAATGTTTCGGACGAGTCCGCGGATAAGCTTCGGCGGACTTTGAAAGGACTTTTCTCAATCATTGGCATTGTGACAGATGCTGTGTCTGCATTGGCACGCAGAGCATTCAAAATCCTTGATGCTGTTCTCGGAGATGTACATTTTAGTGTTCTGGATTACACGGCAAGCATTGGTGACAACATTGTTAAGCTTCGTGAATGGCTGAAATCCAACGAGACACTGAATAAAGCCATTGACACATGTGTCGATTACATTGCTGACGGCATCGTTAAGTTGAAGGACTGGGTCAAGAATAACAAAACCCTGAATGATATTCTTGCCAAGTTCAACACTGTTGTGGGTGACAGCACGTCCAAAATCAAGAATTGGGTTGTAGAGCACAAGCTTGTTTCAACGGTTCTTGATAAGGTAAGCGCTGGGTTCTCCAAGTTGATTGGCTGGATTACGAAGGCCAAGGACAAGTTTGTCACGTGGTTTGCGGCATTTGAAAGCCTGCCAATTATCCAGAAGGCTATTTCCGCGTTTGGCAATATTGTTGAGAAGGTTCTGAACTCAGCAAAGCAATTGCTCGAGGATATTAAGCCCTACATTACCGATTTCTTTGATAAATTCAAGGATTTGGATGGCATCAGCTTTGAGGACCTGAAAGGTCTGTGGGAATCACTCAAGACCGATGCGGGTGGCGCCTTGCAAGTTGTCATTGACAAATTCTCCGGCATCAACAATGCAATCGATACCTTTAAGCAGAATGTTTCGGATTTGGCGTCTATTACCTCCGAGAAGTTTAGCGGCTTGAAGAACCTGATTGCAGCGTTTCAGCAGTTTACCACAAAAGGTGCCAAGAATGTTGCAATCGACAAAATCATTGCGGCGGGTGTCGGTATAGGCGTTATTGCGTCGCTGAAGAAGCTCTCCGATGTTCTGAGTGCAACCAAAAAGATGGGTGCCAACATCGGCGATTCGTTTGTTGGGGTGCTCGGCGCAGTAAAGAATGTTCTTACGGCTTATCAGAAGGACATTGAGGCAAATTCCATCATCAAGATTGCGGTTGCTATCGGTATACTTGCCGGGGCGTTGTGGGCGGTATCTACGATTCCAACCGAAAGGCTGATTCCTGCGGCGTTTGCCATCGGTGTTCTTGGCAGTGCCATGATGGGCTTTGCAAGTCTCATCACCTACTTAAAGGGAAAACTCCCTTCCGGAGGAGATAACCCACTTACCTCTTTGAGTAAGTCTTTGAAGAGTTTCTCGATTGGTTTCAACGCTGTAGCTCTTACCACTGCAATTCTTATTGTAGTGAAAGCGCTTAAAGAATTAGAGGGTATCGAGACCGAAGGCCTAGGCAAACGAGTAGCTGCTTTGGTCGGAATCTTTGCAGCTTTAGCATTGGTCGGAATCGTCATGAGTAAACTTGGAGGCAACAAGTTCGGCTCGGCGGTATACCTTCTCGCCATGGCATTCTCGCTGAAAACGGTTATCAAAGCCTTGAACGACCTCGAAGATTATCCCTTGGATGATATTTGGTCCTCGCTTTGTAAAATGAGCCTGATTCTTGGAGCACTTACACTCGTTTGTCGAGCGGCATCTGGAGCAAAGTTCGGCTCGGCGGCTTCATTGATTGCCGCGGCGTTTAGCATCAAAATGATGGTGGATGTACTGGCCGAGATTGCCAAGATGCCTATGGAGGATATTCTTAAGGGAATCTCTGCTCTTGTGCCAATAATGGCGATGATGGCGCTCGTAAACATCACAACTGTAGCGGCTGGAAAAGGTGGAGACGGAGGCAAGTCAATTCTCTTGATGGCAGCCGGACTGTATGTGATGGTCGAGGTTATCAAGAATCTTGCTTCTGTAAGTGCAGAAGAACTTGCCAAGGGCATCGCGTTCTTGACGGCAATGTCTGTTATTCTGACCCTTTATTCTGCGGCATCGCTTGTGGCGTCGGCAAATACTAACATTGCCAAGCAGTCTGCTGGATTCTTGGGAATGGCGGCAGGAATAGCTGTCCTTGTTGGGGTTATTTGGGCAATTAACCAAATTGGTGTCGATCAATGTTGGCAGGCTATGGGAGTCATTACTGCAATTGCCGTTATATTTAGCGGCTTGATGGCGGTGTCGAAACTGGCCACAGGAAGTGGGAAAACAATAATTGCTTTGACTGCTTGCGTTGCAGCCTTAACAATTATGGTCGTTGCTATTTCTGGAATTCCAGCTGAAGATTTGACCCCCGCGATTATTGCAATAGATTCCATCATGGTATGTCTCTCTCTGATGATGGCTGCATCCAATTTGGCTGGAAACTCGCTTGGAACGATTGCCATGCTCACGCTTGCTGTAGCGGCGATTGGAGCGCTGCTCTGGCAATTGTCAACCATTCCGAATCCTGAGTCGTTACTTCCGATTGCCGAATCACTATCCATGGTTCTTATCGCAATTACTGCGGCAATGGCAATTCTTTCGAAGGTTCCTGTCAATGGTATAGGACAAGGTGGCGTGGCAATTATTGCTGGCATTGGCGTTATTGTTGCTATTATGGAAGCTTTGGGCGCCTTGATGCAGTTTGACTTGTTCTCTTCTAACATAGATCGCGCCATTGACGCGCTAGGAAAGATTGGGACTGGAATCGGCGAGTTTATCGGCGGTATCATCGGCGGTGTTCTAGGAGGAATTTCCAATGGTCTTCCGACAATTGGAAAGAATATTGCATCGTTTATTACCAATCTACTCCCCGCGATAATTATGTTGAACACAGTAAAACAAGGGTCGGTCGATGGAGCCATTCGACTGGCCGAGGCTGTGATTGCTATTACTGCTGGGAATTTTGTGTCTGGGATACTTAGTTTTTTAAGCGGTGGCATAAATTATGAGAAACTGAAGACCCAATTCACAGGTCTTGGCGAAGCGGTCTCTGCGTTTGCTGACACTACAAAAAATGTGAAGGCATATCAAGTTAAAAATAGCGCTGATGCGGTTAAAATCCTTATCGAAACGCTTGATGGAATTAGCTCGTCCGGCGGTGCATGGCAAGCTTTTGCCGGAGAAAAAGACCTTGGTAAATTCGCAACAAATCTCGTGGCCTTTGGAACTGCGTTGGCCGGTTATGCAACTGCGATTTCCGATATTGACCCGGATGTCGTCACAAGGAGTGCAGCTGCTGCGCAGACTCTGGTTGACTTGGAAAACAGTGTACCGCCTACAGGTGGTAAATTACAAACTTTCCTTGGAGCGCCTAGCCTTAGCGAGTTTGGCGTTCGGTTGCAAAACTTCGGAAGCAGCTTGGTGGGATATTCCAAAGCTATCACTGGTGCGGATGGCAACGGAGGTGTTGATAGTAAAGCGATTCAAGCAACTGAAGCTGCTTGCAAAATGCTGGTGGCTCTTGAAACATCGTTGCCCCCGTCGAATGGTAAGTTGCAAGAGTTTCTCGGTCAGCCGGATTTAGGAACATTTGGTCAGCATCTTACTGCCTTTGCCGCAGGGATGAAGAACTATTCGAATGCCTTAACGGAAAATGGCGGAATCAACACGAGCGCAATCACCGACAGCGAAGCTGCTTGCACGATGCTTGTTGATATTGCTACAGCGGTTAATCAGCTCAAAGGCGATGGCGGCTGGGCGTTGTTCGCGTCCAATGCCGAAACCCTTGGCGAATTTGGAGAAGATATCGGTGTACTTGGCGAAAACCTAAAGACATTTGCTGACAATATCGATGGTGTCGACTTTGATGGTATGGCCAAGGCTGCTGACAATCTGGACCGTCTGGTTGGGATTCTCCAGAAGCTTAATGCCGAGGATGTGAACACCGGTGCTTTGACGAATCTCGGCTATGCGCTGAACTCTTTCGACCCGAAGTCTACTTTCTTTGATTTGTTCGCAGATGCTTTCGACCAGATGGAAGAAGCGGGCACCACATTCGTTCAGAAGCTGATAGACGGTATTGTGGCAAAGGCACCTGACCTTACTACAAGTATTACCGAAATCACGACAAAGTTTATTACGGATGCGGCAACGACCATTCAGAAGAACCAGACCACTGTGACAATCGAAGTGGACAACCTGATGCGGGCCATCGAGACCTCGATTACCGGTCATGAGCCTACCATCACTGAAGCATTCAACGGTTTGCTGAATTCCATCATCAACAAGGTCAAGGAGCGCAACGGCGACTTTACGGCTGCCGGTATGAGCGGCTCTCAGGGCTATGCCGACGGAATTCAAAATAACACTGCTCCGGCTACCGCAGTCGACAATATGTCCACTTTCGCAATCCAAACTATCAATGCGAAGAACTCTTTGTTTAACGCATCCGGTAATCTATCGGCAACTGCTCTGGCGTCCGGCTTTGCAGCTAATACCGCCCCCGTTACTTCTGTACAGACCACTATGGGCAACGCGCTCCTTGCCGTAGGGCAGAGAGATGGTGAGTTCATGGCGTCTGGTGAAAACTCGGCTTCCATGGTAAGCAGAGGTATCGAACATCGTCAGCCTGCGGTATCTACCAGTGCTGCAAATGTTGCTCAGGCAGGCATTGATGCTATCAATGCGAAAACCCCTGAGTATGAACAGGTCGGTGTGTACGGCATGGAAGGATTCCTTAGAGGTATGAAATCCATGATGGGCAATATTGTCAAGGCTGCTGGTGAGATTGCCGGAAAGGCACTTGAGGCTGCTAAGAACGCTCTTGGTGTGGCATCACCTTCCAAGAAATTCAGGCAAATCGGTGTTTATGTTGGTGAAGGCTTCATCAACGGTATGAACCAGATGCTGTCCAAGGTTGCATCGACTGGTGCTGACCTTGGTGCGGAGGCTATGTCTTCTACCGAGATGGCGTTGCATGGCTTTGCAGACCTGCTTGAAAACGGCATCGACACTGAGCCCACCATTCGTCCGGTCATTGATTTGTCGGATGTTGAGGCCGGGCTTTACACGCTCAACGGTCTTATGGGCAACCGGCGCACTTTGTCGCTTGCTGGTTCTGTCCGTAATGTCAACAGTGCTGCCCGTCAGATGAGTGCTCCTGTTTCCACGAATGACAACAGCTCGGCAAATCAAAATGAGTCTGCACCTGTTGTTCAGGAGTTCAACCAGTACAACTATTCGCCTAAGGCATTGTCCCGCCGCGAAATCTACCGCGATACCAAGAATCTGTTCGCTATCATGAAGAGAGGAGGCAAAGCCTGATGGTTCAGTCCCTGACAGTAACAAATTATCTTGGCGAAAGCCTCACCATCCCAATGAAGAATTCCGAATCAACGGGGTTCATCCTTCATGACATGACCGGTCTTGGTCCGCCGACGGCGAGCGTCAACACTTCAAAAGTGGCGACTAAGGATGGCTCGAAATACAACTCTGCACGAGCGGAAGAGCGTAACATCGTACTTCCTATGTATTTCACACCCATTCCCACAATTGAGGATGCGCGCCATCGTTCCTACAAGTATTTCCCGCTTAAGAAGCCCGTTATTCTTGCGTTCAAGACCGACAATCGCGAATGCCAAATCGTCGGCTATGTCGAGACTAACGAGCCTGATATTTGTTCTGACCGAGAGGGATGTCAGGTGTCTATCATCTGCCCCAATCCGTATTTCAGTTCCATTTACGATACCGTCACTTCCTTCAGCGGCGTTGAAGCGGCCTTTGAGTTTCCGTTCTCCAATGAGGATACTCTGGCTGCCGGGAACCCGCACATTGAATTTGGCAAAATCATTGTCAAAGCTGAAAACATTGTGCGGTATGGGGGTGATGCGGAAAGTGGTGTGCAGATACGAATCGCAGCATCCGCCACGGTCAAGAACATCACCATTTACAACGTAGATACCAGAGGAACCATGCACATCTACCACGATAAGCTTGTGGCGTTGACAGGTTCCGGCATTGTAAAGGGTGACGAAATCATCATTACAACCGACAAGGGGTCTCGGTCTGTGACCCTGCTCCGAAATGGTAAATCCACAAACATCCTGAACGCTATCGACCCCCGAAACGACGAATGGTTCAGCCTTACCAAAGGTGATAACATTTTTGCCTACACGGCGGACGAGGGTTCTGATTATCTGATGTTTGTGGTTGACCACACTACACTCTACGAGGGTATCTAAGATGAACGCTTTGATCATGGACACCAATTTCGAGGTCGTCTGCGTTCTTGACGATTACGAGTCCTTTATCTGGTCTGACCGTTACAATGCTTACGGCGACATGGAAATCTACGCTCCGGTCGAGGCGGCGTTCTATCAATTCATCAAAGACGGCTACTATGTCTGGTGCAGTGAATCGGAACATCTTATGATCGTTGATGAAATCGAAATTGACACCGATGTTGAGTCCGGAAATCACCTCACAGTGAAAGGCCGCTCGCTTGAGTCGATTCTCGAAAGGCGCATCATTTGGGAACAGACTGTCCTTGACGGAAACTTTCAAAATGGTATCAAAAAGTTACTCACAGATAGCATTATCTCTCCTGCGATTGCTGCTCGTAAAATCCCGAACTTCATCTTCAAAGAAAGTACCGATGAACGCATTACCACTTTGAATGTTCAGGCACAGTTTACAGGCGACAATCTGTATGACTCGATAAAGGCTCTGTGTGAAACTAACAATGTCGGATTCAAGGTTACGCTGAACGACAGCTTCCAATTCGTATTCGAGCTTTACATCGGCACCGACCGGTCTTATGAACAGACCACGGTGCCGTATGTTATATTTTCGTCCGGGTTCGACAACATCATCAACTCCAATTACTACGAATCGAAGAAGGACATGAAAAATGTCGCTTTGGTCGGTGGGGAAGGCGAGGGGTCGGAGCGCCGCTACACTACGGTGAATGGCAATGGGGGAGACGATACAACCTCCGGCCTTGACCGGCGAGAGCTTTTTGTGGATGCCCGTGATATTTCATCCAAGGTCGATGACAAGACCCTGACCGACGAGGAATACACGGCGCAGCTCAAGGAGAGAGGCGCAGATAAGTTGTCGGAGGTCACCTCTGTTGCAAACTTCGAGGGCGAGGTTGACGCCACACAGCTTTATGTGTATGGCCGAGACTTCTTTATCGGGGATATTGTCGAGGTTGCCAACGAATACGGAAAAGAGGGCCGCTCCCGTGTGTCTGAGGTCATGTATACCGATGACACAAGCGGTATCAGCATTGTTCCGACATTTACAACAGTTTAACAGAAAGGAGTGATTGAGCATGGCACTTACTTACGGGTTCTACAACTCGAAGAACGGCGATAGGAAATACGATGCGGTAGCAATGTCCCGTATGTTCGATGGCGTCCTTCGTGATGGTGTTATCAGTGCTTACGGCAAGACCTTTGCGGTGACCGTAAACTCCGGAAACAAAATCAATGTTGATACCGGACGCGCGTGGTTTGACCATACATGGACTCTGAACGATTCCATCATGGTTCTGGACTGCGGCACGGCTGAGGTTCTTCAGGACCGCTATGACGCTGTCATTCTTGAGGTCAATGAAGATACAACCGCACGCTGTAACAGCATCCAAATCATCCATGGTTCGCCTTCGACTTCCCCTGTGAAGCCGGCCCTTACGAAGACCGAGCATGTGCATCAGTATCCTCTCGCTTATATTCTGCGTAAAGCCGGAAGCACTGCCATCTCCCAGCAGTACATTGAGAATGCGGTCGGTACTTCTGCCTGCCCGCTGGCAACAGGGGTCCTGACCCAGATGTCCACCGACCAAATCGTTGCCCAGTGGGGAGCAGAATTCAGCGAGTGGTTCTACGATCAGCGAGAGACCCTTACCACGGATGTCGCCGGTAAGCTGAATGCCCGCATTGACAAGCTCAAGACTTACAGCTTTACCCTGAAGGCCAACGGTTGGTCGAGTACCGCACCCTACAGCCAGACTGTCATGGTCAGCAATGTCACCGCCGATACGAATATGGGTCCGATGTACTTTGAGCCTACCGGAACACAGAGTAAAGACGAAGCGCTTCAAAATGCGCTGGAGCTGCTGTCTTACGGTGAGACCGGCAACGGATTTGTGAAAATCTACTGTTACGACGCCAAGCCAAGCATCGATATCACAGTCCTTGCAGACGGGAGGATTTGAGTATGGGTAAGATTTCAAAGGCCATCAGTGCCGGTTTGTCTATGTTCAAGCTCCGTAAGGCCACGGCTGATGCTTCTCAGGTTCTTGAGGGCAGTACCTTTTACTCCGGTAATAAAGAACTGAAAAAAGGAATCATGCCGAATCAAAAGTCCTACAGTAAGGTTTTGAAACCTGGTGAGATTATTCAGTTGCCGGAGGGTTATTACAACGGCAACAGAATAATGGCCAATTCTCGAAATATCGGCACCGTCACATTTAACCTTCCTCAAAAAAACACTAGCTATGAAAATGTGACGCTTACGACAGATGTCGGCCATACGATTCTCGGTATGGCAACCGGAAGAGTGATAAACTATAGATCGTGTATTTGGAAAGAGGAAACCAGCAGCATTGAATGGTACAACAATATGCTGGTGGACCTTTCTTATAGTGGAAGCACCGTCAAAATTGTCGTTACTATACGAAATTGGTCCACTACAGTGGTAACCGATCTCACATTCAGTTACATGTATTAAAAGGAGGAACTTCAAAATGCCTAAAATTGTAGATTATCCTGAAACCGACCGTGTTGCGAAAAATGATGTTTTTCTGCTGGACGGCGCGCAGGGCACCAGAAAAGCGCTTGCCTCTTGGGTGGCTGTTGAGCTGGCTGGTCTTATCTCTCCCATCAACCACTGCAACGTGTTCCGGGGTAAGAACCTCGGCGGTGGCGTAAGCTCTGCCCAGAAGGCTGCCATCAAGGATGGCTCTTTCGACAACCTGTACATCGGCGACTATTGGGTCATCGATGGTGTGACTTGGCGTATCGCAGACATGGACTACTTCCTGCGCTGCGGTGATACCGATTTTACCAGTCATCATCTGGTCATCGTGCCCGACACCCAGCTCTATACCGGCAAGATGAACGAGACTCATACGACTGAGGGCGGCTATGTCGGCTCTCTGATGTACAAAAGCGGTCTCGATCAGGCCAAGACTGCCATCGCTGCGGCGTTTGGCAATCTCGTTACTACGCATCGTGATTACTTCTGCAATGCTGTATCCAATGGTCGTCCGAGTGGCGGCGCATGGTTCGATTCCACGGTTGAATTGATGAGCGAGCGTATGGTCTATGGCAATGCTGTGTTTGTCCCTGTTAGCGACGGTTCGACTGTTCCGACTAACTACACGACCGGCAAGTCTCAGTTCGCACTGTTCCGTATGGCACCGCGCTACATCTCGAATCGTCAGTGGTATTGGCTCCGTGATGTCGTTTCTGCGGCGCATTTCGCCAATGTGACTGGCGGCGGCGGTGCGGACTACGCCGGTGCTGGCGGTGTCGGTGGCGTGCGCCCGTACTTCGTAATCAGCGTAGCGTAATCGCGCCGCAATGGTGCGGCGCCGCTTGTGGAATCTTGAGATAAAAGGAGGATTTTCCCATGGAAGATCGTAAGTATACCCTTACCTTTGCCAGCGGCCTCGTTATCGAGGAGGCACGGCTGAACGGCAATAACTTTATCACCCGGATGGAGGTCAGCAAGGACACCTTTGCCGACATCTGCTCTCCCGTCATCATTGACAATGGCGAGGTCAAAGAGACCCACCCGTACATGGAGTGCGTGCAGGTCACGAAGAACGCCGACGAGTATTGGATTGTTCTGCGTGATATTACGGATTCCGAGCGCGCGGCGGTCAAACTGCGTTCGGATGTCGAGTATCAGGCCATGATGACCGGCGTCGAACTGTAAGGAGGAAATCAAAATGAAACATTCCCCGAAGTATGAAATGGTCAAAAAGTTCTATAAGGTCTACAAGGTCTGGTCCATCGACCGCGTGCGTGACGCCGTGGAGAAGGGCTGGATTACTGAGGATGAGTTCAAAGAGCTCACTGGTGAGGACTACTAAGCCATGAGCGTTTTGGCAAGCGATAGACCCGTATCCAAATTTGAGGCTGTCTACCATGCACATGTTATGCGCGATATGTTCAACCAATTGGTTCTGCGGAATTTTGGAATCCGGGACGTTGGGCCTATCGCAAGAAGGAAATATATTCTTGGAAAGGATAACATAGAAAACCGTGACAAGTATGAGTGCCTGCTTGATGAGTACCGCGGCGCCATTGTGCGTTTTGCGGCCTCGGTAGTACAGGACGTTAGTGCTGCTAACGCTATTTATCCAAAAAACTTGAGCGAATACAACCAACGGCGCGCTTACCAAACCCATGCCTTAGCTGCCTGTCGGCAACTCACTGTAGAAATACAGAGTGTCGTCGATACTTTTGACGTGGACGTAAATGACTACGCCCAGTATTCCAATGCTATCAATCGAGAAATCGATTTGATAAAACGTTGGCGCAAAAGTGATAACCGATTTTGCAAGCGATTCCTGGGCAGCCCCTAACTGTGTCGTTTCTGCGACGAATTTCGCCAATGTGAATAACAACGGCAATGCGAACTACAACAATGCTGGCAATGTCAATGGCGTGCGCCCGGATTCCTTTCAGCTACTACTGATAAGGAAGGAGGGACTGTCCATTCCCTTGCAAGTGGGATAAATACTAAAGCCTGAAACAATTTACTACGGTAAGTATTGTTATAACGGTGAATAATTTGACGCATTGCGAATCTGTTATCACGGACGCCAACAACCTGTATTCGGGCTATCTGAAAGCGGTCAACACTTCAAAATGGAAGCCTTCGACTCAGCATTTCATGTTCGATTATCTCACCGAGTTGTTCTCTATACAGGACGACTTGAGGAATCGAACGCTGGTCAACGGCCCCACCCAGGAGTTTGAATTGCATGAGCGCGGAAAGATACGCCCGATTACTTCTTTGACTGTACGAGACCGTGTGATACGTCACACCTTATGCGATTGTGTCTTGATGCCGGAAATTCGTAAAAGAATCATTTACGATAACTGCGCATCGTTAAAGGACCGTGGAATCGGTCTACAGCGGAAACGCTTTGAAATTCACCTGCACAAATACTATGAGTCCTACGGCAATGACGGTTATATTCTGTTCGGAGATTTCAGTAAATTCTACGACAATATTATCCACGAAATTGCAAAAGAGGACCTGGCGGGGTTAGTGAATCACGACCCTTTTGTCGAATGGCTCCTTGACATTATATTCGCAGGCTTTGAAATCGATGTCTCCTATATGGACGACGCCGAGTTCGAATGCTGCATGGGAGCTGTCTTCAATAAACTGGCCTATCGGGAAGTTCCGAAAGAACTGCTGACGGGCGAGAGATTCATGCCTAAGTCCGTCAACATGGGCGACCAGATTTCGCAGGCGGTAGGTGTTTACTACCCGAACCGAATCGATAGCTATGTAAAGACGGTCTGCGGTGTAAAGTTCTACGGGCGCTACTGCGACGACTTCTATGTTATGTCTCCGTCCAAAGAGTATCTTGAGTTCCTATCGAAGGCTATAACGGCCATTGCGGAAGAACGAGGGATACACATGAACCGGAAGAAAACAAGAATTGTGAAAATCAGCAGCGCATACAAGTATTTGCAGATGAAGTATTCCCTGACGAGAGACGGCAGAGTAATCAAACGCATCAACCCAAAGCGCGTAACAACTATGCGCAGAAAGCTCAAGAAACTTGCGGTTAAGGTTGAGCAGGGCAAAATGCCATACGAGAATGTAGAGAATATGTTCAAGGGTTGGATGGGCAATTACTACAAATGTCTGTCTCGTCAGCAGCGAGAGGGTATCGTTGAATTATATGAGACATTATTCCATAAGAAGGTCTATGTGAAAAACAAAAAGCTCATCATCGTGAGCGTATGATTCGGAGGTGAATCAAAATGGAACCATGGATTCAAACGCTTGTGACGGTAGTAGTCACTGTGCTGGCCTCCGGTGGGTTCTGGAGCTTCCTGCAATACAGGAGCGAACGTACCAATAACTGGAATAAGCTTACGCTCGGCCTGGCACATGACCGCATCGTCTGTCTTTCGGACAAGTACGTAGCCCGAGGGTATATCACCCGTGACGAGTACGAGAACCTACATGATTATCTGTACCTGCCATATCATGCCTGTCACGGCAACGGGACGGGGGATAAGGCAATGAAACAAGTAGATGCACTTCCGATGCATGAATATCCTATTGATAAATAGGAAGGAGTAGTGTACAATGAGTAATAAGACATATGATATTCTGAAATGGGTGGCACAGTATCTGCTGCCCGCCCTGGCTACGCTGTATTTCGCAGTTGCCAAGATTTGGGGCCTGCCCTACGGTGAGGAAATCGTCGGCACCATTACGGCTGTCGATACTTTCCTTGGGGTTCTGCTGGGCATCAGTACGGCGAACTACAACAAGCAGAACGGCGCTGGTAAAAGCCAGTAAATGTAGGCGGTTCGTACTTTATTCCTACATTTTTGAAATTATTTGACGATGGTACGTTGTCGCTTTGTTACAGTATATAATAAAACCAGCAGAACGTAAAGATGGGATGTGAAAAAATGGCAGACGAAAATCTCCACGCGAAACACCGCGCACGTATGCAGGAGCGCGTCGAGCGAGACGGACTGGACAGCCTGGCCGAACACGAGGCACTGGAATATCTGCTGTTTCTCTCCATCCCGCGGGCAGACACAAACGCGCTGGCGCACAGACTCATTCAGCACTTCGGCGATTTCTGCAAGGTGCTGGAGGCCGAGCCCGAGGAGCTGATGCAGGTCGAGGGCGTCGGCCCCAAAAGTGCGCGGCTGATTTCTACCGTCATGGCGTGCAGCCGCTATTATGAGCTGAAAAAGCGCAAGACCCGCCTGTCGCTGAACTCGGCAGAGACGGCCATCGCCTACGTAAAGCCGCTGTTCCGCGGTGTACAGAATGAGCAGCTCTACCTGATTTTATTGGACGACGCCTGCCGCCCTGTGCAGGACCTGCGCATTGCCGAGGGCGTTCCCAACCGCGTGGCCGTGGACACCCGCAAGCTGCTGCGCGCCGTGGCCCGCACCAACTCGACCTGCGGCATTCTGGCACACAATCATCCCACCGGGCTGGCCATTCCGTCCGAGGCGGACCGCCTGACGACCTACCATATTATGGAGGTCACCGGCCAGCTCGGCTTTACGATCATGGATCATATCATCATAGCGGGGGAGGATGGCTGTTCGATGCTGAACCGCGGCAGCCTGCCGGAATACCGCGTAAACAGCGGCGTGCTGCAGGCCGCCAGCCGCTGAACGCCGCCCATGCGCCTTGCCGTGTCCCGGCAGGGCGCATTTTTCTGTGGTTTGGGTACAAAATATCGGCAAACCTATTTACATTAAAAATTTGTCGTGCTATAATCATTATACAACTAATTGTTGTACACGAAAGGAACGACTATGGACGAAGTCTTTCACTTAAAGGCACCGTTTCAGCCCACCGGCGACCAGCCGCAGGCGATAGAAGCGCTGGTGCAGGGCATCCATGAGGGTGAAGACGCCCAGACGCTGCTGGGCGTCACCGGCTCCGGCAAGACGTTTACGATGGCGAACATCATCGCCCGGTGCAATCGCCCGACGCTGATTTTGGAGCCGAATAAAACGCTGGCCAGCCAGATCTGTACCGAGATGCGCGGCTTTTTCCCCGATGATGCGGTAGAATATTTCGTCTCCTACTACGACTATTACCAGCCCGAGGCTTATATCCCGTCCACAGACACCTATATTGAGAAGGACAGCGCCATCAACGACGAGATTGACCGTCTGCGCCACTCGGCCACGGCGGCGTTGTCAGAGCGGCGCAACGTCATCATTGTGGCGTCGGTGTCCTGTATCTACTCGCTGGGCGACCCCATCGACTACCGCAGCATGGTCATCAGCCTGCGCCCCGGTATGCAGATGGAGCGCGACGAGCTTTGCAGCCGCCTGGTCAAGCTGCAATATGAGCGCAACGACATGAACTTCATCCGCAACAAGTTCCGCGTAAAAGGGGACACGGTGGACATCCACCTGGCCTACAACGACGAATTTGCGATTCGGGTCGAGTTCTTCGGCGACGAGATTGACCGCATTGTGGAGTTTGACCCTCTGACCGGCGAGCACAAGAACGTGGTGCGTCATGTTGCCATCTTCCCGGCCAGCCACTATATCGTCGGCCCCGAAAAGATGCAGGAGGGCCTGAAAAAGATTCAGGCCGAGATGGAGGAGCAGGTCAAAAAATTCACCGAGGAGGGCAAGCTCTTGGAGGCCCAGCGCATCCAGCAGCGCACCAACTACGACATGGAGATGCTGCAGGAGGTCGGCATGTGCAAGGGCATCGAGAACTACTCCGCTGTCCTGTCAGGCCGTGCGCCCGGCTCCACGCCCACAACGCTGCTGGATTATTTCCCGGATGATTTCCTGCTGATGGTCGACGAGAGCCACGTCATGCTGCCGCAGGTGCGCGGTATGTTCGGCGGCGACTACAGCCGCAAGAAAACGCTGGTCGAATACGGCTTCCGTCTGCCGTCGGCGTTTGACAACCGCCCGCTGAAATTTGAAGAATTTGAAGCCAAAATCCATCAGAAGATTTTTGTTTCTGCAACCCCCGGTGAATATGAACGCCAGCATTCCAGCCGCGTAGCGGAGCAGGTCATCCGCCCCACCGGCCTGCTGGACCCGCTTATCATGGTGCGCCCGGTGGAGGGCCAGATCGAGGACTTGCTTGGCGAGATCCGCACCCGCATTGACCGTGGCGAGCGCGCACTTGTCACAACGCTGACCGTCAAGATGGCCGAGGACCTGACGGATTATCTGGAGGAACACGGCGTCAAGACGAAGTATATGCACCACGAGGTCGACACGTTTGAGCGCATGGAGATCATCAAGGACCTGCGCGTCGGCGCAATTGATGTTATTGTTGGCATCAACCTGCTGCGCGAGGGTCTGGACCTGCCGGAGGTGTCGCTGATTGCGATTCTGGATGCCGATAAGGAAGGCTTTCTGCGCAGCGAGACAAGCCTGATTCAGACGATCGGCCGCGCGGCCCGCAACGCCAACGGCGTTGTGCTCATGTACGCAGATGAGGTCACGCCCAGCATGGAGCGCGCCATCATGGAGACCGAGCGCCGCCGCTCCATTCAGGACGCCTACAATAAAGAACACGGCATCACGCCCAAAACCATCGTCAAGGCCATCGGCGGCGGGCTCGAAATCAGCATGAGCGAGGAAAACAAGCGGATGCGCCAGCACCGCATGAGCCGCGCCGAGCGCCAGCAGACAATTGAACGCCTGACCAAGGAGATGAAGGAGGCCGCGCGGCTGCTGCAATTTGAGCTGGCCGCGCAGCTGCGCGACGAAATTCAGCGGCTGGAACGCGGAGAGGATCCCACCGCCGCCGACACCAGTGAACGCAAGGCCGCTGCCAAAACACGCAAGGGCAGGAGGAAATATAAAAATTGAGTACAACACCCGAAAAAAAGCCTGCAAAGCGCAGCTCCAAAATCAAAATCGACCCGAACAACCGCATTGTCATCAAGGGTGCGCGGGAGCATAACCTGAAAAACGTCGATTTGGAGCTGCCCAGAGATAAGCTGATCGTCATGACCGGCCTGTCCGGCTCCGGCAAGTCGAGCCTGGCGTTTGACACAATCTACGCCGATGGCCAGCGCCGCTATATGGAAAGTCTTTCCAGCTATGCCCGCCAGTTCTTGGGCCAGATGGAAAAGCCCGATGTAGACGAGATCACCGGCCTGTCCCCGGCCATCTCCATCGACCAGAAAACAACAAGCCACAACCCGCGTTCCACGGTGGGAACGGTAACGGAGATTTACGACTATCTGCGTCTGATGTACGCCCGCATCGGCGTGCCCCACTGCCCGATCTGCGGGCGGGAGATTACCCAGCAGACCGTGGACGAGATGGTCGACGAAGTCATGAAGCTGCCGGAGCGCACCCGCTTTCAGGTGCTGGCCCCCGTTGTGCGTGCCCGCAAGGGCACCCAGGCCAAGGAGCTGGATGCCGCCCGCCGAGCCGGTTTTGCCCGCGTGCGCGTCGACGGCAATATGTACGATCTGAGCGAGGAAATCAACCTCGAAAAGAACATCAAGCACACCGTTGAGATCGTCGTGGACCGTCTGGTCATCAACGACACGGTCCGCGGGCGTCTGGCCGATTCCATAGAAACCGCGCTGGCGCAGGCAAACGGGCTTGTCGTCATCGACGTCATTGGCGGTGAACCGATGATGTTCAGCCAGAGCTACGCCTGCCCCGAGCACGGCATCTCCGTCGAGGAGCTGACCCCGAGGATGTTCAGCTTCAACAATCCCTTCGGTGCCTGCGAAAAGTGTACGGGTCTCGGCACCTTCATGAAGGTAGACCCGGCGCGTGTCATCCCCGACAAGCGCAAGTCCATCCGGGAAAGTGCCATCAAGGCCAGCGGCTGGTATTACGCCGAGGGCTCCATCTCCGAAATGACCTATAAGGCGCTTGGCAAGCGCTACGGCTTTACACTCGATACCCCCGTTAAGGACTTCAGCAAGGAGGCCCTGCACGCCCTGCTGTACGGCACGGGTGACGAGCGTATTGAGATGCAGCGCGAGAGCATGTTTGGCTCCGGCACCTACTTTAACCAGTTCGAAGGCATCATCCCGAATCTGGAGCGCCGTTTCCGCGAGACGAGCAGCGAGTGGGTCAAGGAGGAAATTGCCCTTGTCATGTCCAGCGAGGAATGCCCCGCCTGCCATGGCCGCCGCTTAAAGCCGACAAGCCTGGCCGTGACGGTAGGCGGCATCAACATTGCCGATTTCTGTGACAAGAGCGTCAACGAGGAACTGGACTTTATCAACACGGCCAAGGTCAGCACCCGGGACGAGATGATCGGTGCGCCTATTTTTAAAGAGGTAAAAGAACGTCTGGGCTTTTTAAAGAGCGTCGGCCTTGGATATCTGACGCTCTCCCGCGGTGCGGCTTCGCTGTCCGGCGGCGAGAGCCAGCGCATCCGTCTGGCGACCCAGATCGGCAGTGCGCTGACCGGCGTGCTCTATGTGCTCGACGAGCCGAGCATCGGCCTGCACCAGCGTGACAACGATAAGCTGATTGCAACGATGAAGCGGCTGCGTGATCTTGGCAACACGCTGATCGTCGTTGAGCACGATGAGGACACGATGCGGCAGGCCGACTATATTGTCGATGTCGGCCCCGGTGCGGGCGTCCACGGCGGCGAGATCGTCGCCGCAGGCAGCGTCGCGGACATCTGCAAGGTCAAGCGCAGCATCACGGGCGCGTATCTGTCTGGCCGCAAATTCGTAGAGGTTCCCGAGACACGCCGCGAGGGAAACGGCAAGGCGCTGCGCGTCGTCAAGGCCCATGAGAACAATCTGCAGGACATTACCGTAGACTTCCCGCTCGGCAAGCTGATCTGCGTTACCGGCGTGTCCGGCTCCGGCAAGTCGACGCTTGTCAACGAAATTCTGTACAAAACGCTGGCTGCCGCCCTGAACGGTGCACGCAGCCGCCCCGGCCAGTGTGAGGAGGTCGAGGGCATGGAGTGGGTCGATAAGGTCATCGGCATCGACCAGTCGCCGATTGGCCGCACGCCGCGCTCCAACCCGGCCACCTACACAGGCGTGTTTGGCGACATCCGCACACTGTTTTCCAACACGCAGGATGCCAAAATGCGCGGCTACGGCCCCGGGCGGTTCAGCTTCAATGTCAAGGGCGGACGCTGCGAAGCCTGCGAAGGCGGCGGCATCCTGACGATTGAAATGCACTTCCTGCCGGATATTTACGTGCCTTGTGACGTCTGCAAGGGCAAGCGCTACAACCGTGAAACGCTCGAGGTCAAGTACAAGGACAAGACCATCTCCGACGTGCTGGACATGACGGTGGAGGAGGCCTGCGTATTTTTCGCCAACATTCCGAAGATCGCGCGCAAGCTGCAAACGCTGCAGGAGGTCGGCCTTGGCTACATCCAGCTGGGCCAGGCAGCCACGACGCTTTCGGGCGGTGAGGCGCAGCGCGTCAAGCTTGCCAATGAGTTGGCCCGCCGCGATACCGGGCAGACCGTCTATATCCTCGACGAGCCTACCACCGGCCTGCATGTGGCCGATGTCCACCGCCTGGTCAAGGTGCTGGATAAGCTCGTTGATGCGGGCAATACGGTCATCGTCATTGAGCACAATCTCGACGTCATCAAACGCGCCGACTATATCATCGACCTCGGCCCCGAGGGCGGCAGCGGCGGCGGCACCATCGTCGCCACCGGCACCCCGGAGGAGGTCGCGCAGAACCCGCACTCCTTCACGGGGCAGTATCTCCGGCCCGTGCTGGAGCGCGCCGCGGAGCTGCAATCACAGAAATAACACAAACGGCTCTCCTCCGGGAGGGCCGTTTGCTGTTGCAGCGTACCTTTCTGCCAGACATTGGGGTTTGCATCACAGGGCGCTTTGTGGTATAATATCCTCATATAGGCTTTAAGGAGGGCGGTACTGTGACCGTTTTGCGTTATACCGTGCCGCCGGAAAACGAGGGCTGCAAGCTGGGGCTGTTCCTGCGCCTGCAGGGTGTTACGGCAGGACTGATCAAGTCCGTCAAATATGACGGTGACGGCTTTTACGCCGACGATCAGCCCATCCGCACGAATGAGCCTGTACACGCCGGGCAGTGCATCCGCTTTGCGCTCCCGCCCGAGCAGGAGACGAGTGTGACCCCGCAGCTCGTGCCGTTTTCCATCGCCTATGAGGACGATTTTGCCGCGGTGCTCAACAAGCCCGCGGGCATTGCCGTGCACCCCACGCTGAACTACCCTGACGGCACACTGGCCAACGGCTGGCTGTACCACCTGCGGCAGCAGGGGGAGAGCGGCATCTTCCGCCCGGTAAACCGCATTGACAAAAACACAAGCGGCCTGGTGCTGTGCGCGAAAAACGCCTTTGCTGCACCGCTGCTGGCCGGGTCTGCCCACAAGTGCTACCTTGCGATTGTGCAGGGTACAATGCCGCTGGGGCCGGGCCGGGTCGAAGCGCCTATCGCGCGGCGCGGTGACTCCATCATTGGCCGCTGCGTGTGCGCGGACGGCAAGTACAGCCTGACCGAGTACGCGGTGTTGGCCGCGGGGCCGGGCCACAGTCTGCTGGCCTGCTGGCCGCGCACCGGGCGCACCCATCAGATTCGCGTACACATGTCCTATATCGGCCATCCGCTGGCGGGGGATACGCTGTACGGCGGGTCGGACATCCTTCTGCGCCGTCACGCACTGCACTGCGGCATCCTTGCGTTTGCGCACCCGCTGACAGGGGAGCCCCTCCGTGTGGAGTGTCCGCTGCCCGAGGATATGGCCGCCCTGGCCCGGCAGGAAAAACTGCTGACGGGCTGGCAGCTGCACAGTCTGCCCTGCGGTGCAGACCCCACGTAATTTTGCTTCACACGGAAAGGAGCTTCCGTATTTTGAATCCCATCCAAACTGATCCCAATCCGAAAAACGATAGCATCACCGAACCCCCGGAGATGACCCCTGTAACGCGCTTTTCTCACTCATCGCAGGAAAAAAAGCGCAGCGATAATCGCCGCAAGGCAGCCCGTTACATGCAGGATCTGCACCGCCGCAACACTGTCGGCGATATGCTGTACATGGTCGGCTTCTGGGTCGAGTATGTTTTTGTCTGCGTAGGCCGCAGAGTGGGGGCTGTTGTGCGCGGCATCGGTGATACCGTGCTGAATCTGCTGCTCATTGTCCTGCGCCCGATTCTGATCGGTATTATCACGCTGATTGAGGACCTGACCAGCCCGTTCGTGCGGATGGCCTCGGGCATCCGTCATATCCGCGCCATCCCCGATACCCTCGTGGAGAGCGAGGATGGCGATGTGCGCCGTGCCAAGAAAAAATACCTTGCCAGCGGCATCCGAAAATACTCCATCGTTGTCTGGAACGCCATCACTTACATACTTCCGGCAGTTGCCGCAGCGGGGCTTGTGGTCCTGGTGCGCAGCGGGCTGGGGCTGCGCTTTGTGCTGAATGTGCAGGTGAACGGCGAGAACGTCGGTTACGTGGAGAGCGAGCAGGTGTTTGAAAACGCCCGTGAGGACGTGCAGTCCCGTATCAACACGGCCAAGCGTATGCTGCAGGCCTCCGGCTCTGCGGTGGAGGACACAAGCTGGGATGTCTACCCGACCTACTCGCTTTCCATCGGCAACCAGACGATGACCGAGAGCGAGATCGCCAACGCCATCCTGCGCACGGCCAGTGATGAGATCATCAACGGCACGGCTGTCTACGTCGACGATCAGCTGCTCTACGTCACCACCGAGGGCGACCACCTGCGCAGCTATCTGGAAAACATCAAGGCACCGTTTGAAAATGCGATGGACAGCAGCGTCTACACGGCGTTTGCCCACAACATCCGCCTCGTGGACGGTGTTTATCTGCAGGAGTCTGTCAGCTCCTACGCGGACGTCATCAACGCCCTGACCGAGGGCGGCGGCATCCACACCTATACAGCCGTCGACGGCGACACCGTCGAGAGCGTCGTCAACGCTACCGGCGTTTCGTTTGACTCTTTGGCGCAGATGAACCCCGAACTGCTGACGCTCGATCAGGAGATTCCTGCGGGCACGGTCATCACCACCGGTGCGTCCTCGGCAGAGCTCATCAAGGTCAAGGTCGTCCGCCGCGACACAGAAACTGTCGCCATCCCGTTCGACACCCAGAACACCGAGTCCGACCAGTATGATTTCGGCAAGGTCGTGACCCTGCAGGAGGGTGCAGACGGCTCCGAAGAGATCACCTACGAGACAACGATGATCGACGGCGCGGTCACGGACCGTCAGGCTGTGGCCTACAATGTGCTGCAGGCCCCGACCCCGGAAATCACCGTCACCGGCACGAAGCTGAAGAATGGTATGATTGCCAAGGTCGGCTCCGGCTCCTTCATCTGGCCTGTGCCGAATTATAAGTACGTCAGCCGCTGGATGGGCAACGGCCACCGCGGCGCGGACATCTGTGCTGCCTACGGCACGCCGATTTTGGCCTCCGACTCCGGCACGATCATTGCTGCAGGCTGGCATTATTCCTACGGAAACTATGTGGAGATCGACCACGGCAACGGCTACAAGACGCTGTACGGTCACATGTCCAGCATCGCTGTTTCTCAGGGGCAGGCCGTCACGCAGGGGCAGGTCATCGGCTATGTCGGCTCCACGGGCAATTCCACCGGCAACCACTGCCACTTTGAGATGTCCTATAACGGTGCGCTGTTCAGCGCCTATACGCTGTTCTCGGGTATGTGATTTCCGGCGAAATTACGGTGCATGGTCAACATATCTTGTGCTGTTTCACAAAAATTTTGCAATTGCAGGGGACAGGCCTTTTCAATTAGCGCAAAATGTTGTATAATCTTAGAAAGTGTGTACTATAGGTCGGCCCTGTACAGAGGGTATACGAGCCGATTACCGCACAAAGGAGAGCTACACTTGGAAAAATACGTTATTCGCGGAGGTAAGCCGCTTGTTGGCGATGTCAACATTGGCGGCGCAAAGAACGCCGCGGTTGCCATACTCCCGGCCACGATCCTGGCCGGCGGGAAGTGCCTGATTGAAAACCTGCCCTGTATCAGTGATGTCATGGCGTCGCTGCAGATTTTGAGCGAGCTGGGTGCGAGCATCCGCATGGTCAGCCGCAGCACCTATGAAATTGACACGTCGCATTTGGACAGCACCGAGGTATCCAATGAGCTGTCACGCCAGATGCGCGCAAGCTACTACTTTCTCGGCGCATTACTGGGCCGCTTTGGTTCCGGTCAGGTCGCCATGCCGGGCGGCTGCAATCTGGGCCCGCGCCCGATTGACCAACACCTGAAAGCCTTCACCGCCTTTGGTGCAGAGGATTCCGTGGAGTACGGCCAGATCCACGTCAGGTCGGAGCATCTGGTCGGCGGGCACGTCTTTTTTGACACGGTCTCCGTCGGTGCCACGATGAATGCCATGCTGGCCGCTGTCCTGGCCGAAGGCACGACGATTCTTGAAAACGTGGCCCGTGAGCCGCACATTGTCGATTTGGCCAATTTCCTGAATATGATGGGTGCAGACGTACACGGCGCCGGTACCGACGTCATCAAGATCCACGGCGTCAAGGAGATGCACGGCTGCAACTACTCCATCATTCCCGACCAGATCGAGGCCGGTAGCTATATGGTGGCCGCCGCTATCACGAAGGGGGACATCACGCTGCACAACGTTATCCCGAAGCACATGGAGCCCATCACCGCCAAGCTGCGCGCGGCCGGCTGCGAGGTGGAGGAATTTGACGACGCGCTGCGTATCCAGCGCACCGGCGAGCTTAAGCCGCTCAAGCTCAAGACTATGCCGCATCCCGGCTTCCCCACGGATATGCAGCCGCTGATGACTGCACTGCTGACGCTGGCGAAGGGAACCTCCATCGTGACGGAGGGCATCTGGGAGAACCGCTTCCGCTATGTGGATGAGCTGATCCACATGGGCGCAAACATTCAGGTCGACGGCCAGGTCGCTGTCATTGAAGGCGTGAAGGAGCTGCATCCCGCGCCGCTGCGCGCTACCGACCTGCGCGCCGGTGCCGCCATGGTCATGGCTGCTTTGGCCGCCAACGGCGTGAGCGAGGTCGACGAGACCATCCACATTGAGCGCGGCTACGAGAACATCGTAGAAAAGCTGCAGGCTCTGGGCGCGGACATCCGCCGCGTCGAGATTCCGGCCAATGCAGTGAGCCGGGCAATCTAAAAGGACCCTTGGGCCGCTGACCGGGCGGCCCAATTTTTATGGAAAGCGTTAGGACAAACGAATGGCATATTTTACCACCCTGTATTCCGGCTCCTCCGGCAACTGCGCGCTGATCCGCAGCGAGGACAAGTATCTGCTGATCGACATGGGCAAGAGCTGCCGCACGACTCTGACCGCGCTGAAATCCCTGGGTCTGGCGGTCAGCGACTGCGTCGGCATCCTCGTCACGCACGAGCACTCCGACCACGTCTCAGGACTGGATACCTTTTTGAAAAAGCACCCCGTCCCGCTGTACGGATGTGCCGATACGCTGGATACCCTGGCCTCCCGCGGCACGATTCCGCCCGCGGTGGAGGCAATCCCTGTGGACGGTCAGACGCTGGAAATCGGCAGCTTCACGGTGACGAGCTTTCCCACCAGCCATGATGTGCCCTGCTGCGGCTACCGCATCCGCACACCGGAAGGCCGCGTCATGGCGTTCGCCACCGACCTCGGCTACCTGACGCCCGTCGTACAGGACAACCTGATGGGCTGCGATCTCGTCGCGCTGGAGGCCAACTATGACGCATTCAGCCTGCACGGCGGGCCGTACCCGTATTATTTGAAGGTGCGCATTGCCAGTGACCGCGGCCATCTGGACAACAAAGCCTGCGCGGCGGAGATTCTGGACCTGATCCAGGATGGCTGCAAAAAGTTTGCACTCTGCCATTTAAGCCAGACAAACAACTCGCCGGAGCTGGTCATGACCACCGTCTATAATGTGCTGC
>ERZ772883.149-NODE-149-length-78986-cov-10.509711_pt1 | contig 78986 bp, 105 predicted proteins | sample MGYA00580575_ERZ772883 | MGnify/ENA primary metagenome ERZ772883 (study PRJEB29015, sample SAMEA2737666) | human gut metagenome | biome: human gut; feature: human-associated habitat; material: faeces | place: China | collected 2012 ... | reverse complement strand
TAATTATCATTAAATATATTATTATTTATAATATATAATAATATAACTAATAAATATTATAATAATTATTTAATATTATATATTAATAATATTAAATATATTTATATTTTAAGTTATAATATATAATATATACTAAGAATATTATATTTATATTATTTTCATTATTAAGTTCGGTTGATTTAAGAATGAAGCCGCACATTCCATAGAATTATATCATAATTCTTGTTAAATTGCAAGACTATAATTGATTACAATTTGATTACAAAGTAACAAAAACCTTGACTTTTTCTGTTAAATTTGATAAAATACTTAAAAGAAAGGAGGTCTGCGAATGGGTAAGTGTCATAGATGCGATGCTACTTGTAAGTATTTCCCAACAGAAGCCAGTAAGATTTTAGATGAATATTTTGATGCTTATGGTATCAAACATAGAGAGTCTATTTTTTCGTGTTGGTATGACGGACATCGTATTACGGAATATGAAGACTGCGTTAATTATAAATCAAGAAAGGGTAAGGTGTAAGCTTGTCAAAAATTGACCTATTCTATACTCTGAAATTAAACACGTCTGATATTTACGAACAAATTGCAAAAAATGGTTGTGTCGAAACCGATTTTAAAACAGCAAAGAATGCTGGTTGGGTAGTTGCTCTTGGTGATAATCAACTACTAAGATTTATTCGTCAGATTAAGGACAAACCATTTGATAAAGAAAAGGTTCAAACTCTTTATGATAGGCGCAATATTCTAAAGCAAGACAAGAGTTCTAAGAAGAACGCAAGAGAAATTACAAAGATTCAGAATGAAATCAACGAACTACTATTTGTTCCAGACCTCGTGACAGTTAGAACTGACACAACGCAGAAGGATTATAAGCAGCTATGCAAGACTGGATTCTCTGTTAAATTTAAAGTGAATGAGACAGAGTGTGTAACAAAGTATAAGCGTTTATGTGCTGGGGCTGGTCAGTTAAGAAAGAACTCTGCTAACTTTGTAAACGCAGAAATTTATGACCAGTTACTCAATATTATGCTTTGTGGTCTTGATGCAAAAAGCATAGGCAAGATTAACCTTGCTAAATTTGGGGCTTATCTTGCGTTATCCACTTCTGCCACTAGAGTTGTTAAAACACCAAGAATCTGCGTTGTTGACGATTATGAATATCCTTTGAAAGACCAAGTTGTTGATTGGATTTTCAAAAATGAAAAAGGAGAAGACGATATTAGAACCGAAAAAATTGATTTTACAATGAATGCTTTCGACGGCGCTGGTATGGTCTGTCCTGAAATGGCTGAGAGATGGCAACAGGATTTAGAGCTTGACTATTTACCATCTAGTTTTATTGTGAGGGCAGCGTGGTTCAAAGGTCTCTGCTCAATTTTTGACTTTAGACGTTTTGCTCATGAGATAGCACATAAAGATACGATTACGGACATTTATGGGGTAACATATAATATTGATGAAATTGACGTTATAGCTGGCTCATCAATGTTCAAACTTCATAAATGTTATCCCAATTTTCAAGTCTATCAGAGTTACTTTAAGCGTTACGGTCATGTGTTTGGGGTAGCAAGAGTATCTAAGAAAGTATCAAATCAACTTAGTACCCTTAATTACCAATATATTCAGAGCAATGATTTTACAGAAGAGTCAATTAAGAACCTAGCAAATCCTACCATTGATTGGCTTCAAAAAGTAATGTCATGTGACCCGCTTTATGCTTCTCTTATGATGATTGGATGTCATGATAGAGATACACTAGAGCAGATAGAGAACAGCCTTGAGTCTCCAATCGCTAAATGTCTATTATATAATACGGATATATTAAATGATAGCTATGCTAAAAGTAAATTAATGCGTCTAGTTCGTAAGAAGATAGACCAAGCAAAAATTGGTAAAGTTTATGTTGAGGGTTCTTATGATTTTTTGATTCCAGATTTGTATGCTATGTGTGAACACGCATTTGGCATGGAAGTACATGGACTACTGCCTCCAAAATGTATGTATTCAAAACGCTGGGTAGATAAAGGAGCAAAGATTGTAAGTACCCAACGTAGTCCTCTAGTTGCCCCTGCTGAGAATCAGTTGCTTAACGTTTATTCTGATGATAAATGTAAGGATTGGTTTAGGTATTTGGAGTGGGGAAACATATATAGTATTTGGGATTTAACGATTATTAGTCAATCTGATGCAGATTTTGATAAATATTAACTGTCCACAACTAAATTGTGAATTGTAGTGAACTAGCAAATGCTAGGTGTGTGATTGACGTTTAGGAATCGTAGGAAATGACGATTAGCAATCATACTAACAGGGAAACGCTAAGTCTTATGATATGCCAATCCTGTGCATTAAAGCGAATTATAAATTTAAGAGAAAGGAGGTTGACTATGAAATATATAAATATTGACACAGAAGGTTTTTATGATATGAAAGACTTCGATGGAGAAGAGTGGAAAGATTTAGCTGGATTTGAAGAATATTATAAAATTTCAAATTATAGCAGAATCAAAAGAAAGCCTAGGTCTTGGAGGTCTGGACGTAAGGGCGGTGCTTATAAAACTCTTGGTTGGGGTATGGTTAAGCAACGTAGACTAAAAGGTGGATATGTAAAAGCCACTTTATGTAAGGATGGGGATAAAAGAAGCTATTCCGTCCATGTTCTCGAAGCGAAGACGTTCGTACCAAATCCAAATAATCTACCTGTTGTAAATCATAAAGATTTAAACAAAGATAATAATTCCGCAGAAAATCTTGAATGGACGACATACTCTGAAAATACAAAACATTGGATTGAAAATACAGGCTATGACTTTAAGGGACATAAATTTGCAAAGAGATTAACGCAAGAACAAGAAATACAAATTAAAGAATTTAAACAGAAAAATATGAGTATGACAACAAGACAGGTTTCAAATGCGCTTGGTTTTACTTATAATCAGGTAAGAAGAGTTCTAAAAATTTATAATTTGCTTTGATGTTAAACGACTATCCTTTAAGCTCGTCTGCTAAAATAAAGAGCAATAGGAGTAGGGCTGAGTGAAATTCTCAGTGGGTGAGAACCCCTTAAATCGAAGTACTACACATAGAAGATATAGTCTAATCCCCTTGGCATAGCCAGCAAATATCGGGAAACCGAGGGTATAAATGGGTGATATTTCACTTACTTCTGATAATGAATATTTAGTAAACGCAATTAATCCAGATTTACCAATTATCACTTATGAAAAACAGAAAGTGAAGGCTCAAAAAATCAATTTTGATAATTTAGGTTCTTTTGATGTAAAGAGTTTCGACAGTCCTATTGGAGGTATTACGAATCTTGCAAGCAATCTTTATGCAATGAAAGATTTGTTTCCAAAAGATTCTAAAGAGTATGTTGAAATCGAAAAACGTATTCGTCTATTACGTCGGTGTCAGGGAGATGCTATCGACCACGCTAAAGGGGCTGTTTTTAAAAGCTACCCAAAGTATTGGTCACACCGGCAGAAGTATATCCCTATCACTGACGATATGACCGACGAACAGAAACAAGAAATTCAAAAACAAAATGAAGAAATCAAATTCAACAACAGCATTTGCTGTGATAAGAAAACCTACTTTTTTGGTTATGTTTATCCAAAAGAAATGGCAAGACTCAAGCATTATAAGAAAAAACAAGGAGACCTTTGCCGTAAGAATTTTGGTTGTAAACTAAAAGACCTAAAGCAAAAGCAAGATAAAACAGTAGAAGAAAAGCAATTCCTGCGTAATTATTACAAGTATATGCCTCTGTTTAACTCTAGCTGCACGATGAATAATCTGGCTAGATATGTAGAAGATTATGAATTTAAGGAGAATAAATCTAGTAAATATTTTGATTATTCTTGTCTAATGTCTAACAAAGACAGGGAATTTAAGAAGAATATCTGCAAGCAGATTCAAGATGTCATTCATAAGTTCCAGCGTAATTATCCTATTCTTCTAAAGAAGATTGGTCATGACCGTGATTGGGGTATTGAAGATTCTAATACTCTCGGTTCTGATAGAGAATCTTTTTTTGACGGTTTCTTTGATTATTACAAGAACGAACTTATGAATATTCTATCCAATGAAGAAGAACTTGTTGATTATATCATTTATGTTTATTATGAACAATGTAAGTCTGCTGACAAATCTCTTCTTTGGGAACTATATTCAGATGTTGTTCTAAATAATGTCAAAAATAATTCAGACCATTATTATAAGATTGTTGAGTCGGTGGATGGTCAAGAGTTCTTTGGCAAGAAGTTTATTTTACAGGAGGTAGCTAAATGATTTTTAATGAATACGAAAGAGCTGCCGAGATAGACGAGAAGCAAAAATTCTCAGCGGATATTATGACCGATGGTATTCTTCTCGCTAGGTTCTATAGAACAAATGGTCTTAGCAGAGAAGAGACGCAAGAAAAGATTAAGACGATTCTCTTTAAATTAGATGGATGTTTTACTGATAAGTTCAAGGAAAAATCTTTAAGGGACATTATGTCTGGGTTTGATTCTTTTGAACTTATGGATAATGAGCCAGTATACTTTTATAAAGAAGAGATGGATATTATTAAACAGTTAAAGAATAAGACCGCAAGAAAAGTTTTATTCGCTATGTTGTATATCCGTAAGGCTTCTGGCGAGAATGAGTTTGAGGCAGAAGCAAAAGATATCAACAGACTTTGCGTAAAGAGAATTTACCCAAATAGTCTTTATCTAGCATATCACGAGTTAAAAGAACTTGGGTATGTTAAGTATACGAACTTTAAAGGGGAAAATAAAACAGAGATTGTTTATCCTGCTCTAAATGTTCAGTATACTTCTGAGCCTGTTATTGTAATCCGTGATAAGCATAATATAATGAATTATTATTGGAATTATATCGGTGAGGGGAAATTTGCTATTTGTAAAAATTGCGGCAAGATGGTTCCAGTTACTTCTTTCAATGTTGATTATTGTGAAAAGTGTTCAAGGGAAATGTATCTGGAAAAGTTTAATAGATACCATAAAAAAATTAGAAAATAAAAATTTGGCTACCAAAGAATTTTCAAAAAACCTAGGAATGAAGCCACTTTTTGGACTTCTTGCACATTTTCTCTAAATGAATAGGGAAATGTAGAAAATCTCTATTTTACAGACCAGTGAAATACTGGTCTGTTTTTTATTTATGAGCAAGCGGAATTAAACAACCGCCCAAGTGAATTAAAGGAAAGTAAATGATTCAAGTATCACGAGCCGATATTGACGCACTACGCAAGGTTGGTCTTCTAAAAGAAGGTCGTGACCGTAATTATACGGTTATCAACCGTAAAAAGAAAAGTCGTCGTAAGAAGTATTGTGTCGTAGAGGAACCTAAGATTTTAGCATTTCTGAATCGCAAAAAGGAATACTAATACGATTGGGGGAATTGTAGAATGAATTATAAAACTCCAATTCGTAATGATGGAGAAATGGTAGAGCAACAGATTCTACTGTCTGGCAATAACTCCATCAAGAAAAATCTAGCAATTTATCAACGTAAGATTTTGATTAATCAAGAAATTACGAATGAATCTGTCACAGAAGCTATATATTATCTATATACGCTTATGGACTTGGATAGAGAAGAGGGAGTAGAGAAGAGTCCAAAACCTATTGATATTCTTCTAAATACTCCGGGTGGTTCTGTATGGGACGGTCTCATTCTGGTTTCTCTGATTGAACAGATGAAAGACATGGGATATATTATCAATACAACTGCTATTGGTACTGCCGCTAGTATGGGTTTTATTATCTTTATTACTGGTTCCAATCGTTACTCTTATCGTCATGCACAATTTATGCTACATGATATTTCTACAATGATGGGTGGCAAAGTAAAAGACCTAGAAGAATCTATGGAAGACCTAAAGAAGTGTCAAAAGCAAGTGTTTGACATTATTAAGAAATATACTCATATTCCAGATGAGCAACTAGATGATTGGGTTAAGCACAAACGGGACGTTTTCTTTTACCCAGATGAAGCTGTTAAATGTGGTATTGCAGATAAGGTGCTTTGAGCAAGCGAGGACAAACTCTCGCCCAAGGGATTGAAAGGGATAAGTATTTGAATAATACTAAGAATACTCAAGATATTGAAAAGATTGGAACCATTGCTGTGGAAGATATGTCTAAGGAACAACTAGTTCAGCTATTCTATAAGCTGGCTGACGAGGGCCGTTTTGATGACGAAGACATTAATGATTGCGATGGTTGCTATTGTTGCGATGATGACGATGATGACATTGGCGATGCTGTAGACCCTGTTATCGGATTTAGCCTAGAGAACGTTATTGACTCTGAATTTGATGAAGAAGAATTTAACAAAGGTATTAAGTCGATGAGCTTTGTGGCTGGTCAACTGATGGCGCTACAAAACGCTGGTATCAAACCTCAGAATGCTCTTGAGTATCTACACGCTACTCATTCTCAGGACAGTGATTGCGAATGTGCAAAGCGAGTTGCAGAACTACAAGCTGCTGTTAATGAAAAGGCTGAGAAGAAGAATTTAATTGAAAGTAAGAAAAATATAGCTTAAATGCTATATTAAATTTATATTATATAAGTGACTGTAAGCCACATGGATTAAAAGGAGTAAATATTATGACTAGTTCTAGTATCGTAAAGATGATTGCTGACAACACTGATTACACTCAGAAGGACATTAAGGCTTTTCTAGCTGCTGCCGAACCTGTTCTACTAGAAGCACTAAAGGCTGGTGAGTCCTTTAAGATTATGGATGTTACTGTTTCTCTGGTTGATGTTGCAGAGCGTACCGCTCGTAATCTACAGACTGGCGAGATGATGACTGTCCCTGCTCACAAGAAGGTTTCCTTTAAGCCCTCCAAGGCTCTCAAGGAAGCCGTAAAGTGATTTAGCCAAAGATTGATATATTGGTGTTTCTCTACCATTAAGCGAGAGGCTGTAACATCAGGTGAGCCACTACCAATAAGTGTGGAATTAAAAAAGCGGTAACTCTGCCGTGCAAACTATTTCTTAAATTATTAGCGGTTGCAACGCTTAGAATATTGCACAATTGTATATATTCTACCAGATGCTGACTAGACGTAGTTTGTTAAATTGAGTATCGCTGGCATACCGATTAATGTATGCTTATATGTCGCAGAATAGCCTAATCAGGTACGGCGCTTGGTTCATACCCAAGAGATTCTTCGTTCAAATCGAAGTTCTGCACCCAATAACAGAGAAATAGGATTCTCTGTTAAATTTAAATAAAGAAAAAGAGGATTTTCTATTATGCGTTTTTATTCTGATGTATGTCACAAGCTATTTGAATCACAAGAAGAACTAGAAAAGGCTGAAAAAGCTCTAGCTCAAAAAAACAATGAAGAAGCTAAGAAAAAAGCTGAACGTAAGGCTGATGCCGATAAGGTTCAGAAAGCTCACGACGAAGTGTTTAAAAAGTATGACGAGTATTGCAAGCTAGTTGATGAGTTTGTAAAGAAGTATGGTTCTTATCATACTACGATTGACAAGCCAATTCATCTTAATGATGTACTACGGTCTTTTGCGGATGTATTTTGGTTTTAATTATTAAAATTATAGAAGGAGGCTAAAGAATGTCTGAAAAAGTCGAGATTTTTCACTTTGATGATATTGCTAATAGTTATCACGGTGAATCTCTATATTGTGGGCTAAGTTCTTCACTAAGCCTCCAAGTTGATAAAGATTGCACAATTACTGTATATGGGCAAATCAATCCTCGTTCTGGCGAATATTTTCAACTGCAAGTTTTAAATGAAGAGACAATGAAAACTTCTCCAAATATTATTTCTTCTGGAAATTATTTTGTCCATATAGCTGGATGTTATCATGTTAAATTTCAAGTAGAGAATGCTACCGATGTAAATGTCGGTGGTATATTCGGGAAATATCACTATCCGTCTGCGGAAGTAGACTTGGACGACTATGCTTCTATCGAATATGTAGACAGCAAGTTGGGTTCTGCAACGGAAGAAGAATTTAGAGAAATGCTTGAAGAAGTTCTAAATGCCCCATCTACAAGTGCTGTATTTAAAGATTGAAATTTAGTTATTAATGATTTTTCTTATGATGATAGCACAAAGAATTTTAATATTGAATAATTTAAAACAATACATTTAAACAAATGGCGGTTTTCCGAAAGGTTGTAATTAACGCCTATATTGCGTTCCCGCATTTTATATAAATATTAAACATAATCTACATCTTCTAAGATATATCTTGGCTAATTGAAGGTGTTTTTATGGAAATTGATGGTAAAAAGGTTGCTTCTACTGGGACTACTGCGCTTGGTATTGTGGGCTAACACCATATAACCCAAATAGCATTTTTCGTTTTGTCGAACGGATGTAATTAGCTGAGTTTTTATTAAACTCGTAAGTAAAAAATACTAATTATGTTAACGGGGGAGTTTCTAAGACGCAATCCCGTGGGAAGGAATTTATACGATGAAAGAATTTAGAAAAGTTCCTAGTTTAAAGTTTCTATACGAAATCAGTCAGGACGGTATTCTTCGTAATGTAAAGTCTAAAAAAGAGACTGTTTTTGAACCAGATAAGAATGGGTATTACAGATGTACTATCCATAATAAAAGTATTGCTGATTCACCAAAACATTTTCTTAGACATAGACTTGTTGCTGAATGTTGGTGTAATATTCCAGAAAGATTGGAAGATTACCCAATCAATAAACTACAAGTAAATCATATTGACGGAGATAAATCTAATAATAATTGCAAAAATCTTGAATGGGTTCTCCCGTTTGAGAATGTTCGTCATGCTGTAAAAAATAATCTTTGGTATGAAAGTGAAAAATTTACAGAGCAGAAACATGAGAAGAAACCGATTATGTGTATAGAAACTGGCGTTGTTTTTGAATCTTCTTACAAAGCAGCAGAATGGATTTGTGAAACTACTGGAAAATCTGCAAAGTATTTCAATATGTCAAACCATATTCGTGAAGTTGCTAGAGGCAAGAAGTGGAAGAAAACAGCCTATGGATACCATTGGAAATTCGTATAAATTAAATCTGTACAGACTATCTCCTTAATAGGAGAGTAAGGGTTCTATTGACACGAATCTTGAAAAAGTGCTACCGCTTTTGCGGTAAGATATAGTCGATTAATTATAATGACAGTCTTAGGTGGCACCGCTCTTGCTGGCGTATTAGGCGGTAATGGTGGTGGCAGTGGCTCACCTAACGGTGGTGGACTACTAGGTGGTCTATTTGGCGGTGGCAATAACAATACCTGTTATGTTACCGAAAAAGAGTTCTATCAGAACCAACTGGCTGATACCAATATTATGTATCAGAATCTAATGAATACAAATAGTGCTCTGTGTGAACTAAGCCAGCGTGTTGCAAGCGATGAAGTTTCTATCGCTAAGAACTTTGAAATTGCTGCACTAAATAGTGAATGGCAGCAGAAGATGAATGACAAGCAGTTTGCTTGTGTTGATGAAAAGATGCAGTGGATGGATAAGTTTATGAAGGCTTATGTTGATTCTACCACTTGCGACTTTATCAAGGCAAAGCATTATCTGTCTCCTTCTGACCTCGCTGACCCTTACACTAACACTTCTCAGGCAATTGTATCTGTTCCTACCTATCAGTTTACAACTACTGCTTGTGCAGCGAATTACTGCAATCCTTATTTTGTGAGCGGCACTGCTTATGCAAATGGCCCTGCTTACACTAATACTGGTTGTGGCTGCAACGGTGGACTTACTTTCTAATTAAGTTCTAACTAATCTCCATTGTGGAACAAGTATTCCACAGAATAACATTATATACATTTTTACTTATTTTTTTACAAGCGGGTGAAGATTTATGAACTTCACAAATCCAAGTCCTCTTATTGGAGGTATGCGTTCTCCACAGAATGTTATGCCAGTAGATGTGGGAGGAACACAAAATCAATATCAGAATCAATATCAAAGAAATATGTCGCCAGAACAGTGGGAGTATGTACAACAGGTTCGTAGAACTGGTTATGACCCAAATATGATGCCTCAAGTGCAGCAACCACAACAACCAGAACAGTCCGACCCTTATAATGATTTTATTACAGAGTTTAATCAGTGTTCTAATGTAGTTCAGGCGAGTATATTAGAAAATCCTGAATTTAAACAGTGCATGGCTGAATGCGATAAAAAGATTCAGGCAACTATGGAAGCCATAGTACGTCCTCAAGTTATGCAGACACAAGATGGTCGTGTAGCTTTTGAGAGGTTGTTAGCATCTTTCCGTGGTGTCAGAGACCAAGCAAAGCAGCAAGAAGCTCAGAATATGCAAAGAATACAAGCATTAATGAATGATGACGTTGTTCGTAAGCGTATTGAAGAGTTAGAGAAGAATAAGTGAGGTGCTTGCTATGATTTCTGATAAAGAACTTTTTAAACAGATGGCTGACCGTGATGTTGTAAATCTATATCGTTATCTTATTTACCAGCTTGCTGGTGGTACAAGTATTGCCACTTATGCAAGTTTGTTTGAAGATAAGATTTTGGGATATGCTAATATTTGTGTGGATAAAGCCTGTGATTGGCTGTTTGGTAAAGATGTCGGTTGTGACATTGACGAGGCGGCTGATATCGCACAAGCTGTTGTTTCTGATAAAATTGAAGAATACCGCAAACGTGTTAAAGAACAACGTGCGGCTAAAAATGCGTAATAACATTGTAACATAATTGATAGTCCTAATAAATAGGTGATTATTATGAGATGGCCTATCGTGACCGTTACATCACTTGATAGCTCTGGTGCTGGTGTGGACGTATTAAAGGCAAATCCTATATATACCATAGAAAGTTTACCCTACCCGAGACGCTATTATTATTTTGCCTTGCTCATTAAGATTGGTTTTGAATTTAATGACAACAAATCTCTTTTACTGACAGATAATAATGAGGTCAACAAGTATCACCTTGTTGACCGTCTTGGCAATGCAGTTCTTGCTTCTCAGGCTATTGGATACTCTCAGAGCCAGAGATTAATGTACTGTATGTATGACGATGTAAAGAAAATTGTCCGCGTTTTAAGTCCTCTAGCTCCTACTGATTATTATATTGAGGGTTGGCTTACTTAATAATATAATAAGGAGTGAAAGGAATGGTATTAAATAACGGTATTGCCCCATGTGGTACGATGTCAAGATGTTGCTGCTGTAATATGCGGCTTATTTGTGCTAAATCTCCTTACTGTGTTATAAATTCAGGAAGTTGTTCTTCTGATAAGAAACTGGAAGAAATTGAAAATCTTATCCAGCAACTAATTCAGTCACAAACACAAGCGCTTGCTGATTTTGAAGCAAAAGCTACTGCCGCTCAAACTAGTTTAAATACAATTGCTGCTAATATAGCAACATTGCAAACGACTAGTGATAATTTAACGACAACATTTGGTGAATTTTCACAAGATACAAAAACTAAGCTAGATGAAATCTATGCTAAAGTAGAAAACATACCAGCAACTAGTACAACTTCTATCAATGATTTAGATACGCCAATTGATGTAGATTCTTCTGATGTATCAGAGGATGATTCAAAATCACTTGCTGTATTAAAACCAAAAGAAACAGAAGACACTATTTTGGTTGAAAAGAAAGGCTTATTTGGCAAGTCCAAATGGGTAGAACAAAAGAAGTAATTTTAAGTTAAATTTTAGAAATTATAGACTCTTTAGTAGGTATAAATTGTTATACTTAGTAAAGTGTCTATAATATATTGTTATAGACATAATTTGAAATTTAACTTACAGGTGTGCACCCGTATGTGCATGAAAGGAAAACATTATGACATTTGGTAAAAATGCGAAGAATAATCACCTTTATATCTGTAAAGAAGGTGATGTAGTATGAAGTATGAGAAGGAAAAATATTTCTCTTGCTATTCTCCTAATCTTAAAGAATATCTGGAAAGAAATGGTTTTAAGCCTATTACTTCGTTTGTACACATCAGAGAGAATAAGACTTGTTGGGTGTTTGAAAAAGTGCCTGAACTATCTATATATCTTGAGCAGTGGACTCGTAATCGCAAGTAAAGGGTAAATTATATGAAAAACATTGTAAGAAATTTTTCTGTTGCTATCGTAGTATTTGTGACTGCATTTATCACAGTTTATTATTCTGTTGTGTATGCAACAAAGAAACAGATTATATTTGATGGCTCGGATATTCTAATAATTATTTTCTTTGGCTTATTATCTTTGATGGTCGTGTTTATGCTACTTTATATCAATTCTAAATTAAACTCATTCTCTAATGCTCTATCTGACATATCCAATAAAATTGATATATCAGAAGAAAACATGATAAATTTAGAAAGAACTCTTGACAATTTCTATATATTGTGCTATATTAACAATGGAAGCAAATAATTCCATAAAATAACATAAGGAGATATTGTTATGAATATTCCACTAAGTTTGTTAATTTATAATCCGATTGAAGCGTATACATTAATTTTATTGGGCGATATTATTACAGGCAATGATACGAAATTTAACAAGAAGAGCATTGTGGCTTTATGGGTATTTGGAACTGTTAATTTTGTGATACAGTTTTTGCCAAATTTAGTATATGGTGAAAACTGCTTCCTTTTTGTTTCTTTTATTTCAAATTATTTAATTATACCAGTATCAATGCTATTTTTCTATAATTTGGTTTCTTTTAAAATTAATTATTTTACTTGTTTAATGTGTCAAATAATAAATTGTTTGTTTATATTAATTATAGTAAGTATATTTAATAGTATTGCATATTCTTATAATTTGTTTTGTCCTGCAAACAGATTTCATGAGTTTATTTCTAATTTTGTAATATTCTTCATGCAAATCATGTTATATACTATTATAAAACATAGGAGATTTTACTATGAAAAATGTTGTAAAAATCATCGCAAATAATTCTGTTGAGAAGGCTTTTACATCTTTTAATTATTATCAGCCTAAAATGCCAAATTCTCTAATGGAAAAGGCTATTAACGAAAATAAGAAGGAGAACTAATCCGACTTATATTATTATAGACATTATAGAATAATATAGGGGAGTCGGCTTGTTGGCTGGCTCCCTATTTTTTTGTAAATAAGGAATATTCTTATTATGAATATTTTTAAATATATTGAGAATATATCTTATAAACTTGGTCTAAGAGTGGCAAACCATTTCCATGAGGACAGTGATGGAATTGAAGAGACTCAATATGGTATGTTTGCTATTTTGAGCTTTTTGTTTGAATTTGGAACTGGGTTTATTATATCGCTTATTTTTGGATATATCAAGTATTTTCTTATATTTCAGATTACTTATTGTTTTCTGCGTTCTGTTTGTGGTGGAGAACACTGTAAGACATTTGCTTCTTGTTGGGCAGTAACAAACATTATCTCATTTATTGGAAGTATGATGGCTATTTTATTATCCGTAAATAATATGTTTGTAATGATTGGAGTTATTATTACATTTCTGTCATCTGTTGATATGTTTTATATTATTCCAAAGCCAAGCGAAAATTCTCCTAGTAGAGGAAGTAGAGATATTGAGTTTAAAAGACGTTATATTAAGGGAACTTGTGTGCTAATTTTCTTATCTTGTATTTTGGTGTTTTTTAATATGCAATTTGTTTCTGCTTCTATTTGCTCTGCCTATATTATGTGTTATATTATGCTTTCCAAATATGGAAAGAAATTTATGAATATGCTTAAGTTTTAATTAATTAAAGACCAGAGGATAGAAACATTAAGCTGCTATCACCCATTGTTAGGAGATACAGGTTCTTTGGCTTGCCTGTCTGGTCTTTATTATTTATAATTGTAGTCGTACAATTGTGGGACGCTATAGGCTCTTTGTGTTCTATGATTGTAGGTATCTACAAACTATAAGAGTTTGTAGTTTCCATTAAATAGCCTACCAGACTTAGTTACCAGAAATGATAACTACGATATTTAGGTTATGACACCCTCGGTTGACGCAACAGACCGTCGCTCTGTCGTATATATTTAAGTTAGGTTGGAGTAATAGTAGCCTTGTGATATATACGCTAAAGCCTTTATATCATTGTCGAGTTGAGGTCGGAAAAGCTATGTGGTAATAGTATAGCAATACGCACAACCATTACATAAGTAATGGAGTTATTTTTACGAAAGGGGTGTCTAGTATGGTATATGTATTGAATATTGATGGACAACCGCTTATGCCAACTACTAGGCACGGTAAAGTCAAACATCTTCTAAAAGATGGTAAGGCTAAAGTAGTTAAGCGTTGTCCATTCACAATTAAACTTCTATACGAGACTCCTAATTGCACACAAGATTTAACTCTTGGGGTTGATACAGGAAGTGGCGCAATAGGAACTGCCGTTTCTACCGATGATGGCGAAATAGTTTATATGTCGGAAGTAGTTGTTAGAAATGACATTACTGACAAAATGACTCAAAGGGCAAAATACCGCAGAAATAGACGTAGCAGAAAAACTCGTTATAGAAAAGCAAGATGGCTAAATCGCAAAAATTCAATTAAGAAGGATAGATTTAGCCCCACGATGGTAAGTAAACTCCATAGCCACGTTAAAGAAATAGAATATATCAAATCTATTCTCCCTATAACTACTATGGTCTTTGAAACAGGAACATTTGATACTTACCTTATGAAAAATCCAAGCATTGTAAATGAAAATGTAAGACATTGGGGATACCAAAAAGGAACAAATTATGGGTTTGAAAATACCAAGGCTATGGTTTTAAATCGAGATAATTATACTTGTCAGTATTGCAAAGGTAAACATAAAGACAGTAAACTGGAAGTTCATCATATTGTGTTTCGCAGCAAACATGGCTCAGACGAAGAAAGTAATTTGATTACACTTTGTCATACTTGCCATAAGGCGTTGCATAGTGGTAAAATTAGTCTTAAATTAGAAGGTAAGGTCAAAGGGAATCTAAAATATGCTACACAGATGAATAGTATTCGTAAACAATTATTTAGAATCTACCCGGAAGCAATTGAAACTTTTGGTTATATAACAAAGGCAAATCGTCTAAAACTTGGAGTAGATAAAGAGCATTTTTATGACGCTTGTGTTATTGCAACACATGGAAATAAATTTAGCGTAAGATGCAATTTATACAAAAAGAAATGTGTTTCAGATGGGGATTTTCAACAGACTAAGGGAGTTCGTTCTGAGCAGCGCATTCCAACGTGTAAAATTCATGGGTTCAGAAAGTTTGATAAGGTGAGATATTTTGGTAAAGAATATTTTATAAAAGGAAGGCTTTCTACTGGGTATGCAATACTTATGGATATAGATGGTAATAAATCCGATTTTTCTTATATGCCGAAAGGTTTTAAAACGCCTAAAATTATAAATCTAAAAAGATTAGAAGCTCGTTCATCGTGGATAGTAATTTTTAAATGACATAAAAATAATTGTACGACTATTTTTGTGAGGTGGTCGTATGATTATAAATGATTTAGCAACAATAGCAAATTCTGATTTAATATCAGGAGCTGCAAACATTAGTCAATTTATAAATGTCTATCAAGCGACTAAAGGTGCGACATCATCTCAGTTAAATACAGAGCTAATCAAGCAAAACCAGCATATTGAAAATAAACTTGACGAACAAACGAATATGTTGCTTGAAAAATTATTGTCTGAATTAAAGATTATAGAAGAACAAAATATTGAAATAATTAAACTTCTGGATGGTGGCGTCAAATGATTCTTAATACTAATGCAGAATTAGGCGGATTAGATGCTATTGGTGTTGCAGACACGATTATTGCTTCATTGTTATTGAATTATTCAGAGAAATCTTATAAGTTAAATCTTGATAACACCTCGGAAAATAAAAAGGTTATTTCTCTATTAAACGAAATAAATGAAAATGAAAAAACTATTATTTCCTTATTACAAGGAATAATAGAAGATAATAAGCATTAGTCTTGTCTTATCGGTAAAATAATCCAGACTGAAATAAACGAGTGACGGTTTTGACTCGTTGTAAAAATAAAAATTGACCGAGCGATGATTCACGATATGGAATAAAAGGGGTCAAAAATATTATAGAAAGTAGTGGGTATCAATGGATGTATTGCAAATTATTATTAATATTTGCTCTACTTTTGGTGTGTCTGGACTTCTTTTGTTCTTTGTGAAAAGGCACTATGAAAAGAAAGACGGGGCTTTAAAAGAGGAAAAACAGGAGAGAAGAGAAATTAAGGATGCGATTGATAAAATTGCTAAACAAAACGAAGAGCAGTATGCAATGATTGCATTTCAAAATGATAAGATAAGTTCTCTTTCTGATGACGTAAAGGCTTTAAGAGAACAAGGAAGTCAAAATTCTCAGGCAGACAGAGATATGCTTCGGGATGCTATGCTAAGAACATATCATAACTGTTATGAGGTAAAAGGATGGATTTCTGTTAATGACTTAGAAAGTTTTCAACATATGTTTGAGAGCTACACGGCATTACATGGGAATGGTATGATTCCGAGTGTGCGTGAAAAAATTATGAGTTTACCAACTATCCCTCCTGAGAACAAAACATAATAAGAAATACTTAAATTTAAAGAATGGAGGTATCCGATGTGATAGAACAAGAAATTACGTTGCTTACTAATGGTAGAATTTCTTTCCAGAAATGCGGGAATGGTCTACAGTTTGGATATTCTAAAAATCGTGGTGTATACAGTATAAAAGTAAAAACTTCCGGTGAATGGAATGGTTTAACGATTCGCGCATTTTGGCATATCCCGGACATTAAAGAGCCAATCACCTCTTTATTAGTAGACAATGTTATTAGAGTTCCTGCATTGGTTACTAGTTATAAAGGTGAGGGGAGGATTGTATTTGAGGGTTCCGATGGAGCCAAAACTGTAACGAGTGCAGACGTTCGCTATTATGTAAACAAAAATAGCGGAACCTGTGACGGTACAATTCCAGAACCGGGAACGCCAGCTTGGCAAGAGCTTGTTGGCACTGTAAAGAAATATTCCGATACTGCTGTTGAAGCAAAGGAGTCTGCTAAAAAATCAGCAGATGAAGCAAAACAAGCTCTTGAAGATACAAAAGACGTAAAGAGTCAGGCTATTGAAGAGATTAATTCTTCAAAAACGGCAGTAATCGAAGAGATTGAGAACAAAAAAAAATTATCAATTGAAGAAATTAACAGTGTAAAAGAAGATGCAAAAGGAGAGCTAGAGGCCCTTTGTGATTCTACCCGGGATTTTGCAAATCAGGCAAAAGAAGCCGCAGACAGAGCAAAAGCAAGCGAACTTGCCGCAAAAGACTCTGAATTAAAATCTAAAGAAAGCGAAAGACTGGCAAGTGAATACAAAAATTCAGCTAATGAAAGTGCAAACGCTGCATTAAAATCAGAAGAGAACGCTTCAATAAGCGAATCTAATGCGACCGAGGCAGCTAATAGAGCATTGATATCTGAAAATAATGCAAAATTATCTGAGACAGCCAGTGATAATAGCTCTAAAAAAGCATTTGATAGCGAAACAAAAGCAAAAGCATCCGAAATAAATTCTTCAAATAACGCTGTCAACGCAGAACACTCTGCAATAAATGCTGCGGCATCGGCTGATGCCGCAAAAGGCTCTGAGGACAAAGCAAAAACAAGTGAAATTATTAGCACAGCAAATACGGCAGAAGTAGCCAAAAATCTTGAAACAGTCAGGGATATTAAAGCCGAGATTGACATCTTAGACGCTAATGTGTCGGCTAATGCAGCAAGTTCAAATGAAAATGCGAACAATGCAAGAGTCAGTGCAGAGGTAGCAAAACAATCTGAGACGAATGCTGCATTAAGCGAGGCGTCTGCTTTAGAGAGCAAAAATGCTTCTGCGGAAAATGCTGCAAAATCTCAAAATAACGCCTCTAACGCAAAAAATAGTGCAGATAGCGCAAAAGAAAGTGAAACAAAGGCACAAGAATATTCTAATTTATCTCAGTCCAACGCTAATGCTTCGAGTGAGTCTGCAAGTAATGCAAAAGCAAGCGAAGATGCTTCAAAAAAGAACGCAGACGATTCTGCGGCTACCCTACAAGAACTAAAAGACGGCATTGCAAGCGGCGACTTCAAAGGCGATAAAGGCGACCCAGGCCCGGCAGGCAAAGATGCCCCGCAAATTGATGACACCACCGTGACCGACTCTGCCCCATGGAGTAGCAAGCACATTGTGGACATGCTCTGCCCGCCCATCTCTGAGACCGGCAACCCTGTTGTTTGCTACCCTGTGGAAAATTATCCGCTGGGTGTGACTGCCAGCTGGGAACCTGTGCAGGAGGGCAGCGGTGACCCAAGCCCGGACAACATCCGGCCTATCAAGGGGCGGGATGCGGTGAAAGTGGAGCGGTGCGGGGAAAATCTGCTGGACGAAGCGCGTTTTCCAATCTCTAAAACTAAAAATCATCTTATGATAACCTCTAAAATGACGTTGCCTGCCGGAACTTACACGGTTTGCATTTTGTCAGTGGCAAATGGAGTCTACGCAGACGGAGCTGACGTTAACCATACATATGACTCCAATAAGCACACATTCACACTTGCTAGACCGACCGCAGTACAGTTAAAAGCGTACTGGATAAACGAACGGCCTGAAAAGGAGGAACATATTTGGCTTGTCAAAGGCAATGAATGGAGAGCCTACACACCTTACACCGGCCAAACCACCACCCTGACCCTGCCGAGCACTGTCTACGGAGGCACGGTGGATGCAGTGACGGGAGAGGGGCAGGAGACGTGGAAAATAGTAACCATTGATGCTAAAAAAATCAAATTCTCATCTTCTGGTAATGATAGATTTTGGAATTTGCCGTACCACACAGCAGATGGTGTAACTAGCGCATCTAAAACTATATGCAGCCATTTCATTTCCTCTAAATTTTCAGCAAATGAACCATATGCGTTCTTTTTCACGCACCCAAACCGTTTGCAGAACTTGTTCTCAAGTGTAGATGAGCTGAATGATTATTGTGCTGCACAATATGCCGCAGGAACGCCTGTGCAGATTGTGTATCAGTCGCTGAAAGAGCCTGAACCTTTCACCGCCACAGGCGCTCTGCCTATCCCCGCCCTCCCCGGCGTGAACACCATCATGACCGACGCGGACAGCGTGACGGTGACCGGCAGAGCAGACCCCATCAAGCGCATCACTGACCTTGAGGATGCTGTGGCATCAATGACCAACACATAAGGAGGTACATACATATGGCAATCAAAAGCAAAGCCCGCCACGACCTGACACTGCGCTCCATCAAGCGGGAAATTGCCGCAGGGCGCGATGTCGCGTTCTGGCTGGATAAAGCATATATGCACTACGACAACGGACTGCTGACGGAGGACGATATCGCAGAGGTGGAAGCCCTTGCGCAGGCGTACTACGATGCGCTAGACGCGGAGGACAAGGCGAACTCTGAACAGCAGCAGACTCAAAGGTAATAGGAGAAGCCATTAGGGAGCTAAAGTCTTCTTGCGTTACTGGAATTTTACAATCTAAATTTGGAAAGATAATGTTGACTTATGCTGACGGTTATACATCCGAGATAGTGATTTATGCCGTTCTTGCATAATTTATAAATAGTTGTTTTAATTAAACACATATTATACATTTTGTTAAATTATAGAATCACTTTTAACAAATAGGTGATTATTATGACGGTAAATGAATCGAAATTTATTATTCAGAAATTAATCAAGTATTCTATGGAAGAACTTGAAATGGCAGAACATTATCAAAAAATGATGGCCCACATGGAAGATTCTTCTGCGTTCTCTAAATTTAAAGAATTTGCGAACCAAGAACTTGCTCACCATGAATACGATTTTTCAATGGCAATGTCTATGGCACAGAAACTAAAAGATGAAAATGAGATTGCAGATGTGGACGAGTTTATAAATGGTATTTATAAGCAGAATCAGACACATTGGAAGGAAAAGATTGTTTGGAAAATTGCAAACGCAAAGCCAAAAACCTCTCGTTAAATGATGCTGGGCGAAGGGACTAGAGGTCGTTAAACAGCGACGATAAATGTTAAAGGTGTTGGAATAATACCACGGTATTATACAGTATCTTTGATTTTAAATGTTTATTGCTATGGCAACTATCCATGAGTAGAAATGCTTGTGGATAGTAACGATGGCAATAAAGTCATCGTGGAATTAAAGGAGTCATTTGGAGTGAAAGGAGTACACATGGAAGATAGTCTACTTAAATGTAAAGACGAAACCGATAAGGAATATGGTTTGCGTTTAGCTATGAATAAAGATATCTATGGTATTAGCTGGACTAAGATTTGTGACCTTATGTTTGAAGCAACTGGCGTAAGAAAAGACGAAAGTGCTTATCGTAAATATTATATGGCGTTCCTTGATGGAGTTGATTATCAAAAGAATAAAGACCCGTCTGAACAAATGGACGAGTTAATGAATAAAGAGCTAGATATTAAATTGAAAACTGTCAAAATGCGTGATTATAGAGCGGCTCTCAACCGTGATGTTAATAAGATTGCTCGTTTTGATATGCTTAAACAAGATATTTCAGACTATGTTATTAAAAACCATTTGGAGTTTAATGATAATAAAAGTAACTTTTCATCAACCGAGAAGAGTGCTATTTTGTGCCTATCTGATTTCCATTATGGTATGGTAACTGATAATTATCTTAATAAATACAATCCTGAAATCTTCCATGAGCGCATGACCAAACTTTTTGACGCAGTTGTTAAGAAGATTTATTCTGAAAAGATTGGCACTCTGTATGTTATTAATTTAAACGATGCTATTTCTGGATATATTCATAATATTATTCGGATTGAGAATCGTAAAAATATTATTGAACAGGTAATGGAAGTTTCTAATGCTTTGGCAGAGTTTCTAAACGGGCTTTCTCAACATTGTAATATTGAATATTATTCTGTTATTGACAATCATTCTCGTTGTATGGCTAATAAATATGATAGCTTGCAAAATGAAAATTTTTCTCTTCTTGTTGACTGGTATCTAAAGGCCGCTCTGCGCTATGTACACAATATTCATATCAATGAGAATGAATTTGATAATGATATTCTAACATTTAATATTTATAACTGGAATTATCTAGGCTCTCATGGGGACAAAGATAGCATTCATGATATAGTTCAGAATATGACGCTTTTAACCCATAAGTTCTATGATGCGATGTTTATTGCGCATAAACACCATGTGGAGTCTAAAGAAGTTGATGGAACTATGGTTTTTATGAATGGTTCTCTTTGTGGCACAGATAATTATGCCAAGTCTTTGCGTATTACTTCTCATCCCTCCCAGACTATGTATATTGTCACTCCTGATAATCCTTATGAATCTATAAATATTATCCGTTTGGATTAAGGCGGTGGTTACATGGCTATTGCTAAAAAAGGGAAACAAATCGGAGAAGAGACGAAAAAGAAACTGATTTGCATTAGTTGTGGCTGTGGAGTTCAAAATAATTTCAATGCCACAAAAGATGAATATCATAAGTTCTTTAATAAGATACCATATTGTAAGGATTGTGTCAAGTCTATTTATAAAGGATACTTGGTAAAATACAATGGCAATACAAACCTCGCTATTTATTTTACTTGTAGAAAAATTGATATTCCGTACATTCACCAAGCATATTTGGCGGCTATGAAAGAATCTCAGAATGAAAACTCTGTGTTAAGTGGAGAAGAAAACCTATTACCAATTTATCTAAAGAATCTTGCATTCGCAGATAAAAATGGTTGGGGTTCGAGCTTTGACGATTCTCAGGGTGAAAACAATATCGAAGGTCTTAGTAACTACGATGTCTATACAAAGATTAAACGTCCTAAGAAAGTTACTGGCGAGCTTGACGATGACGATAATTATGAAGATATTGAATTTAGTACAGCATATTTGCAAAGTGTATGGGGAAGATTTGATAATGATGACTTAGCATATCTTCAAAACGAATATATGGATTGGGAATCTAAACTGGGTCAAATTGACACCAAAGATATTGATATTATTGTTAGACAGATTTGTTATCAAACTCTTGATATTAATAAAGCTCGTGAAAATGGTGAAGATGTTACAAAGAAACTAAATGCTCTAACTTCACTTATGAATAATGGTGGCTTACTTGAAAAACAGAATAGAGCCGTGCAAAACTCTAAGGTTGTTGGTCAGCGTATTGAAGATATTGAAACATTTAGACCTGTTAAGAAAGCCGACCCTGAATTGGCAGATGTAGATAATGTTAATTTGTTATTTGATGCGTTTGCTGGTTGTACTGCAAGGGCTTTGGGTAAAAATAATAAATATGTTGAAAAATTTGAAAAGGAGTTTGAACCTTGGAGTATTGATATAATTGAAAAGGGTAAAGCTCAACTTCTTGGAACGGAGAGTGATGAAGAATGTCAGAGTCAGACAAAATCACAATCCGAAGACTAAAGAAAAAACGTGCTACACTTCAAGAGCAATACAATGAAAATTTTGAAGCATGGGTTGGATATTGGAGAGCGAATCCTCAAAGATTTATTACTGAATATCTAGGTTTGCCATTGTATGATTTTCAAAAAGTTTTAATTTGGGAAATGAATAATACAGCAAACTATATATTTATAGGAAGCAGAGGCATAGCGAAATCTTCTCTGACGTTAGACTTCTGTTGCCAAATGGCAATTCTTTATCCCGGTCTCAAAATTCTTGTTGTTTGTCCTGTTAAATCACAGAGTAAACAATTCGTTAAGAAGATTTACGAGTATATGCGAATGAGCAAGAACCTAGAACAGGAAATCAAAGTTGATGAGATTAAGATTGGCGTTAATGAATGTCAAGTTCCGTTCAAAAATGGTTCTACAATTTTTACTGCGACGTACAGCGAGAACGCATTGGGCCTACGAGCCAATATACTAATTGTTGACGAATTTGTTCGTACAGAGAAAGAAGTTATCACTCGTGTTTTTGACCCAATGCTTTCCGACCCAAGAAAACCAAGATATCTTGATTTAACAAGAGAGCAGCGGGCAGAAGAATACAAACACGAAGAGTTAAGAAAGATTTACCTATCCTCAATTAGACGTGCAGATGAGTGGTCTTATAAGACCTTTGAGGATTATATAGACTGGATGACAGATGGCAATAGAGATTATTGCGCAACAGTTGTTAGTTATGCTCTTGGTGTTAAAAATGGGTTTATTAGCAAAAAGAAAGTAGAGGACACTTTTAAATCCAATCTGGAAAATATTAATATTTTACAGGCAGAATATAACTGTATTGCCGAGCGTGGTACTGGTAACTCTTATTTCACATATAAAATGATGGATAGAGTCAGAACTAACTCCAAAGCATTCTGTTGTATGTCTGATGAGGAATATATTCGGTATAAAGATTGTAGAGAAAAGTATCCTTATTATCAAGAAAAATTACCTAATGAAATTAGGCTACTGTGCATGGATGTTGCTGTTATTGAATCTAGCAAGAACGACAATACTGCATTTTTTATTATTAGGTTAATTCCTGATAGTGGAAGATATACAATTATTGTGCCATACGCAGATAGTATGCACGGTCTAAACTCAATCGCTCAAACTAAGAGAATGAAACAATTATTTTATGAGTTTGAATGCGATTATATGATACTTGATACACAAGGCGTGAAATGTTTGCGCCAATTATATAGTAATATATAATTAAGTATTGCGGAAGAAAACTGGAAGGCTGGGATGCCAATCAGAGTGGAAGTTATATAATAATATATATAACACACGCAACGCATAGAGATTGAAACTATTTATAGAATATAACATCTCCAAGAGTCCGCAACTCCTAATTAAATTTAGGATGAAAAGATATGCTGAACTAATACGAATTGTAAGTGTTAGAGTTTAGAGATAAAAAGCTCTAAAGATAACAAATGAGGTATTTCTATTTTTGACTATGCCACTACAGAAACCTACGATGAAAATCGTGGTGTTACTTACCCTGCATGGACAGTAGTTAACCCAGAAGATATTAAGATGGTCAACCGTACAATTGACAGAAATGCAGTTCCCGTAATTTATTCTGTTAAAACCCCAATCCAGTTAAAGTCTGCTATGTTTAGTAATATGCGTGATTTGATTACTGATGGGCGAGTTAATCTACTTGTTGATAGTCAAGAGGGTCTTGATTATATGATGAAGAACTATCAGTATTATAAGATTGAAGACGAGGATTTAAAGAAACGTCTTATGAATCCTTATGTACAAACTAATCGGCTTGTTGATGAGGCAATTAGTTTGGAACAGGTGGTTACTCAGGGCTATATTAACCTAAAGGAAAAAGCTGGGAATCGTAAAGACCGTGTTATGTCTTTGGCTTATGGTCTTTGGTACGCCAAGTTACTAGAAGACCAGTATATTAACAAACAAGAAACTAACAGTCTATTAGATTGGACGTTCTTTGGTTAAATTATTTTTATAGAAAGCGAGGTGAGATGTTTGCCAAGAAAAAAGAAAACTGAACAAGAAACGTTGTCTGAGAAACAGGTTAATGATGTTCTAAATGCGTATGATTATTTCATGAATTTTTCTGATTCTTACAACCGTAGTTATAGAAGCGCCGATTATAATACACCCGACGCTGTTAATAGACGGTTAAAGGATATTAATTTAACACAAGTAGACACAACTGTTACAGAAATTGAAAACGCTCTAAAAAACGCAAAAGATTCAGAAGAAATCCTTTCTAATTATGCCCAGACGCTTGAAATTACAAATATGTCTTTTAAGCGGATGACACAATATCTTCCAAACCTAGCCGCATTTAACCTTACTTTCGACCCAATCAATGTTACAAAAGAATCTGAACTAAAGTCTAAAGAATTTAAGAAAGACTTGGCTATTGTAGATGATTTTTGCAATAGATTCGATTATCGAGCAGAATTTGCAACTGCTTTGCGTCAGTGTTTTAGGCAAGGTGTAATGTTCGGAGTCCTTCGTGATGAGGGAGATAGATATACTATTCAAGAGCTGCCTAAACAGTTTTGTAAAATTACAGGTCGTTTTGATTATGGATACCTATTTGATTTCGATATGAACTGGTTTATTAATATGGATGGTGTTGATATAGATATGTATCCGCCAATCTTTAAGCGTATGTTAAATCGTATCCAGAAGAATTTTGCTAAACCATACGACCCTGCAAGACGCTTACAATCAAGAAACACTGGGTTTGGGCATTGGCAACAAACGTCTCCTGAGAACGGGTTCTGGTGCTTTAAATTAGACCCTGAACTAGCAACTATTTTACCTTATTATTCGGGTATTCTTGGAAACGCAAGTTTTCAACCAGTTGTTAGAGGTCTGCAACAGGATAAATACTTTATTGATGCTTCTAAAATTTTGGTTGGTATCCTTGGATTTAACAAGGAACAGAAAAGTGGTCAAGTTGCTAACTCTATTAATATGACCCCTGAGATGATTGGTAAATTTTTAGGTGTTGCTCGTAAAGGATTGAATAGTCAGATTGGTTTGGCTGTATTGCCTACTGATGATGTTAAGGCAGTAGACTTTAGCACTTCAAACACTAATTCAGACGTTGATTATGCAAGTTCTGTTGTTAAGCAAAGTATTGCTTCTAGTGAAGCTCTATTTGGTACTGAAAAGCTGAATAGCCACCAGTCTAAACTTGCATCCGCAATTGATAATAACACCATTGAAGCGCTTTATCCAATGTTTGCTAATTTCATGGAGTTTTTCATCAATCAACGAACCACTAAATATAAGTTTAAAATTCGTTTCCATGACGAAAATGTTCCAGACCAAAAGGCAGAACGTAAAGCACTATTCAATGATTTTTCTAAGATAGGATTCGTAGATATGCAACTCGCTGCTCGTTGCAACGATATGAATATTTTCGAGTACACAAGGCATCTACAAATTTCTAAGAGTTGTTTTGATGTAAAAGGAATGATTATTCCTCTAAATCAATATCTGGCTCCCCCTGTGCAAACTAGAACTGGTACTGGCACAACAACAAAACCACCAGAGAATCCTCTTACTAAAGGTAGCGTTGGTAGACCACCAAAACCTGAGAGTGATTCTGAGTCTACGGAAGCAAGTTGGGCTAGGGGTTCTAATGAACTCAAACAGGAATTTAACGAGTAAACGAGGTGATATAATTGGCACTATCTAAAGAAGTGATTAAGGCTCTAAATAGCTCTAATGGTCTAACTCAGTCTTTAAATGTCGGTCAGGCTATTTCTGACGCTATTGATGAATGTGGCGGTTCTACTACCAATGTGCAGAACGTCACTAATGTAATTGATGCGCCTAAGATTGCGCACCACGATAAGCTAGATGGTAATGTTACAATTGCTACTCTAAAGAGCGCTTACAATTCTCTAGTGGACGACCTGATTAAGGCTGGTCTAATGGAGTAATAATATATGTTAAATTTGACATTGAAAGGGGGTGACATGAGATTGGAGAATAAAAGTTTATATTTCACATTTGGTATTGACGACGTAAATGTTATTGAAGATGATGATAGATTTGCTATCACTAAGATTCGTGCATTTGCAGAAAAAGAGAATAGTCACACTCAGCCAATTTCTTTCGATTCTCTTAAAATGACTGCTAATACTATTTATAATGTTCCTGTTGTAGTTGAGTTCACTGATTGGAATGATGACGGTATTGGTACTCACTCTAAGGCAGAAATCCCGGTTGGGTTTGTTTACTCTGAAAACAATCCTGTCACCTTTGAATATGATGAAGAGCGAGACAAGAATTTCTTGACTATTAAAGCTCTTATTTGGAAAAACTATTCTAAAAATATTGTTGATATTATTCATAGTTCCAATGACAGAAAGAAAGTATCTGTTGAAATGACCACTACTGATTATCAAGATAATGGCCCATTTGATAAACCAGATGTTTATAGCTGGAAATATCAGGCTATTACTATTTTGTCAGACCAAGTTGCAGAGGCTTGTAAAGGAAGCAATGTTCAGCTTATGAAATTCTCTGAGGATAAAGAAAATTATATTAAAGAAAATTTTGCTGACAAAATTTCTATTGATAATTCTAAAGAAGCCGCAACAAGTGGCGAGTGGTCTAATCCCGGTCAGAAGCTATTCAAGCCAATTACAGAAGCGTCTAACGCAAAGTCTTTGCTAAAAGAAGCATATTTAATTGGTGATTTCTCCGACAATGAGTATGAAATTACGAAATTCAAGTATCCACATCACGTTGTTCGTGATGGTAAACTTATCGTTCATAAAGATGGCTTGCAGTCCGCATTTTCTAGGGCTGCACAGCAGGGAATTGTTAAAGGAGACGTGAAGTCCCACTTGCTGAAACACTATCGTGAGCTTGGTTTGGATACACAAAATTTTGCAGAATTTGGTTTCTCGCAAGATGAGTTCAATCAGTATTTTGCAGAAGATTATAAACAGGACGAGGGTGAAAACGTGGAAGAAGAGAAGAAAGTAACAGAAGCCGAAGTCGCTGAGACCAAGAAGGAAGATGAGACTAAGGTGGAGGAAGCGGAAGCAGCAGAAGAAAAGACAGAGGAAAAGGTTGAAGAGGCTTGCGAAACCGAGACCATCACAGAATCTTGCGAAACTGAAATGGGCAGTGACAAGAAAATGGCTGACGATGAAGACGATAAAGATGATGATTCCGATGAGCGTCATGATGAGTCTGACAAGGACGATGATGACAATAAGGGGAATATGTCTCTTGAAGAAGCTATGTCTGAAATTTCTAATCTAACTGCTGAAAATGAAAAGTTGAAAAAGGATAATGAAGCATATATGGCTAAATTTGAAGCCATGTCTGATTATGACGAACTAAAGGCTTTTAAGTTTGCAGCGGAAGAAAAAGAAAAGCAAGAAGCTAATATGGTTAAGATGTGTGAAGTCCTAGACGAAATCTCTGAAAAGGGTGTTGAAATGTCTGAGGATGAACGTAATGCTTATATCGCTAAATTTAGCGAATATGATAGTGTAGCCGCATGGAGTAACATGGTAAAAGCCGCAGAGTTTGACCGAGTTAGTGCTCCCTCTGGCAACATTCACAAGATTGGTCTACCTTATGGAGAGAAGAAGAAATCTACTGGTTCCATTTGGGAAAATTAAAAATTATTAATTTTAGGAGGAAATTTTACTATGTATGATGTTCTAATTAAGAACGGCTATGCGGCTCTAAATGTTGATAACTGGAACCGTACTGTCGTATGCGAAGAGGACGTACCCAACGGTGCAGTTTTTGCTCTAAGTGAGTATTCTACCGATGCTGATAGCAAGATTGTTTGGAAGGCTGGCAAGCCTACCGCAGACGCAAAGAATCTATGGATGGCATCTAGCCCCGAAGTCGTTATTACTACTCTACCCGATGGCACTGAGCTAAAGGGTATTGATAACAATATCCGCGACTTCGTAAATATCAAGGGTCATCCTATTGATGCTTTCAAGCTAATTGAAGACGATGTTCTTACTATTGTTCCTAGCACAGCTAATGCAACTGCAATGGCTACTGCAAAGTTCCTAATTCCTGATGCTACTAAGTTCACCCTAAAGGCACAGGCTGAGGCTACCGCTCCTACTGCTGGTATGTATCTAAAGGCACTGGGTGCTACTACCGCTCACATTGGCGATGGCAACCTAGTTAAGAAGGCAGTTACCGCTTACAAGTTTGTTGTCTGTGTAGCTTGATGATATTTTAAGAAAAGGAGAATAATACTATGAATGAGAAGACTCTAGCTTTCTCCGGCGATATGACTGCCGAAGTAAAGATTAAGGATTATTTTAATGACTATGCAAAGCAGCGTGGTCAGTACGACGGCCCTGTTGACACCTCTATCTCTTTTGCCGAGAAGGAGAAGAAGATTAATGACCTACTGATGGCAGAAGTTAAGAAGCTATCTGGTCTGGATTTCAATAATTCTTTTGCCTCCATTGAGATGATGGCTAAGAATCCCACCTTCCAGTGGGCATACATGGCCGTTATTGATGCAGCCATTGATATGGTTCTACCTGATTTTGTAGACCGTACTACCAGTGTCTACACCGAAATGCGTAATGGCGCTATTGGTGATAGCTTTAAGTTTGATGTTGAGTCTAACGACCTGTTTATTGTCTCCAAGGCTGGTCGGAATCAGCGTAATACTGAGTTCCAGCGTGAAGATATTGGTCAGCGTTCCATCATCCCCTTCAACCACAATATTTCTGTTTCTTCCAATAAGTACAAGGCTCTGTGTGGCAAGGAATCTATGGCTCGTTTCCTGATGAAGGCTGTTCTGTCTATGGAAGCAGAACTAACCAAGGAAATTGCTCTAGCATTTGCTACCGCCATGGATGATGTTAAGGACAATGGCGCAGAGGCTCTACACGTTGCTGGTCTAGCGGACAAGAGCGTTATTAAGCTAATTCAGACTGTTTCTGCTTATAACCGTGCTCCCGCTATTCTGATGGGTACTATGAGTGCTGTTCATGACCTACTTCCTCAGTCTGCTAATCTGCGTATGATGGTTGATTCCGATTACGTTCGTGTTGGCTATATCTCCAACATTTATGGTACTGATGTAATGGTTATGCCTCAGTATGCCGATTATGCCGCTGCTGACCAGTACAAGCTGGCTCTGCCTGATGATAAGATTTATGTCATTAGCCCCTCTGCTCAGAAGCCTGTTAAGCTGTGCCTAGAGGGTGCTACTACCTCTAACACTGTTGATAGCAATGCAGACGCAGACCTAACAACCAATACTACCATTAACAAGAGCTGGGGTATCGGTGTCATTACCAACGCTATTGCTGGTGTCATCACCGTCAGCTAATTGATTGTTAAATTTTGAATAATTACCCTACTCTTTTGGGAGTAGGGTATATATTATTCATAAGGATTGAAAGGGGTATAAAATGGCAACCAATACACAGAGAATTGAAAACCTTGAAAAAGGTATGTCAGAAATGCAGGGTACGCTTGGTCAGATTCTTGCTACACTACGCGGTTTTTCTACTTCCTCTGCTCAAAATGAATCTGTTGCAGTTGCACACGAGGATAACCCATCCGAAGAAGATTATACAGAACCAGAGGACGGAAAGAGCATTCGTATTCGCAGTCTGTTTAATGGGACTCTTAATCTTGCTTATGGGGATAGACGCTTTGTTACTTTTAATAAGTACGGTGACGAAAATCGTGTGTTATATCGTGACTTGATTCAAATTGTGAATATAAATCACAAGTTTGCGGAAGAAGGATACTTTGAAATTGAGGATGCAAGTGCTGTTTATTTTCTCGGTATGACTTATGCTTATAACAATATTATTAAGTATAAGGATATTGAAAATATTTGCAGTTATTCCGATGACAAGGTAAAAACCTTAATTGAGAACGCAAGTGATTATCAGAAAAGCCTAGTAGCAAATCGTGTTGCTCATCAGATTGTTGATGGCAAGAACGTAGACTATAACAAGGTTAATTTGATTAATAAGCTGTGTTCCGTAGATATTAGTAAGCGTGCAGAGTCTATTCGCTCACTTGCTTAAATTATTTTAAATAAGAAAGGCGGTGAATGGGATTGAACAATATTAGTTTATTTAATAATGAAATAGAAAATAAACCTGTTGAAGAACCAGACGCTCCACCAGAGCAAACACAACCTTCTGGTACAAATTTTAACGAGATTTATAAATTATTTTTAATTTCATTACAAGATTATGAGCTAAAACGGCTATTTAATGATAGTCCAGAAGCAGCCGATGATTTGCTTATGTACTTTTTACTAAGAGCTATTCCGCTTTTTATAAATTGTCAGAAAGATATTGAACAATATCATCAAAATGAATTAGGGGAATATGAATTTAACGACACACTGACATTAACAGAAAAGACTATTCTTTCAGATTTAATGGTTCAATGCTGGCTTGACTTTATAATTTCTGATACTACTCAACTTGGTGGTTTACAAGATACTGACTTCAAGCGTGAATCTGCTTCTAATAATTTGAAAGAGAAAGCAAATTATGCTGATAGATGGCGAGAAAAAGTAAACCAGAAAATTATAAATTATGGTCTAAAGAACACCCCATTTGCTGAGTGGGCGGTGGGAAACTATGGACTTTAATGGAATCAATTTTTCTGACAAAGAAATTCAAGAATATAAACAATCTGTAATAAATAAATTATTTGCAATTCTTGGAGTTTTTGAGGATTGCGAAGCTATAAATGATTATTCTGGGTATACTGCTTACATCAAGAGGTTAACAAGGGAATTTAATGGGCTGTACAATATGTTCGGTATTGTAAGTTTCCTTTCTGTTGTTAGTATTCTTGAGGGTTCGCAAGTACCCATTGAACATTCAGAGGTTAAAAGACTAGTATTCCATTGTATCTCTTTGGTCAAAAAGGCTAGGTGATATATATGCCATACTATGATACTTTTATGAATGTCAATAAACACCCTGCTCAAAGGTGGAGAAATCAACTTCAAGACACAGTTGATAAGGTCTTTGAGAATGCGTCCACATGGTGGGACGATGTGTGGGAAGAGAAAGAATTTGGTTCTGATGCTCTTGAGACAATTACAACTAATGAAGAAAAAAGAAAAGAACTATTTAATAAAATAGATATCCGTATTACATCACTTGTTGATGCTAAAACCGGTCAGCGTGTAAACGATGACTATAAGAAATTAATTTATAAAGATTTGGATTATAGACCAAAGCTAGGACAAAGGTATTTCTTCGACGATAATATCTGGATTATATATTCGCGTGATAATATTCGTAAGAGTTCATCCAGCGCTTATGTTAGACGTTGTAATAATACAATCAACACTCTAGCAGAGGACGAAAAAACAATCCATCGTGAACCATGCTATATTGAATATAAAATTGTTGAAGACCAAATTTCTACATCGGAAGTTATTGATGTAGCCAAAGATAAAATTGAAGTTGTTTGCCAGTATAACGATTGGACAAGTCAGTACAGAATTAATACTCGTTTTATGTTAAACGGTGTAACATATAAGATTAGACAGTTTGTCAATTTCTTAAATATGAATACATTCCAAGATAATCCGGGGCTGTTAAAATTCTATGCAGACTTTGAAAATTATAATGCGGCAGACAATCCTAAGAATGATTTGGCTAATGACGACAAAGAGCCAAAGGAACCGGAAGAATTTACTATTCTTTTAAATGGCTCGAAAACATTTGTTCTTGATGGAGATAACTATACGTTTGAATGCAACAAGGACAAAACAGTATCTAAAGATTATTATTCTTTTACATCGACAAATAACAGTTTTAGAATAAAAAACTATCATCAAAGTACCAATCCTCTTATTGTGAATTGTTACCAAGATGGCGCACTAATAAAAACATTTAATATTAAATTAGGAGGTGTTGTATAATTGTATTACGAAGAGCTTAGTCCTATCGTTTTCGCAGTTATTTATAACAGATTTCTAAGAAGTGAACGTTTGGTTAGGCTGTTGACTTGTTACAAGCGAAATACATCTCCTTATCTTGATAAATCTTTTGACGAAGAGATTGAAAGAATTGGTGGGTTAAATAATCTCGTTTATATGGGTCAAGACCTAGACAAATGTACAGATGTTCATATCTATCCACTAGAGCATATACCAGATGCAAAATTAGACCAAAAGACTTATTTAACTGTAACTCTTAATGGTGGTTACACTACAGAAGTTGAGCAGTATAAAAGAGTTATTGTGTGTGTTGATGTGGTAGTACACGATGAACAAAGCGTTATTCTGTCAGATAATCCCGACTATCCGATAGCTTATCGCCTTTATGATATCGCGCATGAAGTTGATGCAATCATTAATGACAAAAGGTTGGAGGACTTTTCTCCCGGACGTATGTGCCTGATAGGTTTTCAGCGTCGTTACTATAATGGTTATTTTAATGGGCTACAGCTTCAATATCAACTAACACTAAACAGCACAATTGGTTGTGATGGTGGTTCTACAAATCTACTACCTAAATTTATTCTAAAAAATTGAACGCTTTACAGTTGTATAGCGGGAGACCGCTAAAATTAGCAGAAAACGCATATGTAGAACACCCAAAAGTTAATAAATTATTTAGTGACGTTGGGGAAAAAGATGTTTATAGTGAATACATGAAAAACTTAACCCTTATTATAACTCAGTCTAAAGATATCGCTGATATCCTGTGGGTGGAAAATAAGATATGGTATGAAGATATTAAAAGCGAATACGAGTTTTTCATTCAAGAATGTCTGGCAGATAGCACATCAAAAAATGTTTTTATTAGAGACGGCGAAGTAGTCTCAGAGATGGATGATGAGTGTGTTGTTGTAAACAATGATATGTCTAATGCGCTTAATTATTTTCTAAATTTAGATGGCAAATGGATTGTATTAGGCAGAACTGTTGGAGAAAATACACAAATTTTTCTTTTGAGCGTTAAATGTGAAGATGAAAAGTTATATATAGAGTCTGATTCTGTCAAGTTTAATGAACAGACTTATCATATATTGGTGGAATATCTAAGAGAAGTAAACTGGATTCATCCAGAATATAAATTTCTTAAAGGCGCTACCAAAAAAGCAAAGAAAATAATCTTACAAAGAAGTTATGAAGAAAGAGAATATGAAGCAAAAAAGAACAAAGGCAGAGACAAAGAGGAAGCTAATTTCCAAAGTATCTTATCCTGCCTTGTAACCTTTAAAATATTTTCTTATGATGAATTGCCTAATATACCTGTGTATGTAATTTATGATTCATATTTTAGATATGTTAAGGCTGATAATTATAGAAACACAATGGATGCTTTGCATTCTGGGTGTATCGACACAAAGAAAAACCCGATTGATATAAATAAGATTCATTGGTCTTCTATTCTTGAAAATAATTGATAATTATTATTTAAGGAGGAAAAAATATGGCAACTGTTGGAACCCCTCGAAACTTTGTTGTGCAGCAAATCTTCGAGTTCCTACTACAAGATACTACCGATAAGTCTATTATCGGTTATCTAAAGCATTGTAAAACTTCTACCCTAGAAAATACCGTTGAAATGGTGTATCCTAGCGGAGGCAGAGGTAATGTATATATTGGCCGTGGCTTTTCTCACAGCCGCCGTGCAACTCTGAATGTTGAGAGTGCAACTTGGAATACCGAGATTATTGCAGCTCAGAACGGCACTGATGTTGTTACTGGCGAAACCACTTATACCAAGTATATTCAGATTGACCTAAAGGACGCAACTTATAGTTACGACCTTCCTGTTCCTGCTGTAAAGGAACCCGGTCAGACTCTATATATTGGCACTATTTATGGCACTCAATCAGATGGTGACTACGTTAAGGTTCTTACCGAAGACGAGAGCGCAAGCGAAGGTAAGTTTGCTTATACTAAAGAAGTTACCGAAACTTCCCCCGCACCGGCAAAAATTACCCTCGCTGAAAACGATGTCAAGAATATGATTGAGACCCTAGGCTGTACTAAGCTATCTATGGCATATACTGTCAAGTCTACTGCAACCGCCCAACGTATCGAGATTAAGAATGGTACTATGCCTGACACTGTTCTTGTTACAGCTTATGGCCTAGTTGCAGACATTTGTGATGGTAAGCTATATCCTTGCGTTATTCACGGCATGGCACAAATTGATGGCAACTGGACTTGGGAGCTAACAGCAGACGGCGACCCTGCCGTTCAGAACATCTCTATGGAGTTTGTTTCTGGCTGTGCTTCTGATGACCTGTATACTATCACTATTGATACTGATGAAGAGTAAGTCGTTTTGTTAAATTAAATGTAGGTAACGTTTTGACGTTGCCTACATTTTTTATATTTAAAAGGAGGAAATTATTATGATGGAAGTTCTAACTCCGATTATTGTCAATTTAGTTCGGATTATCATTGCTGGTTGTTTTGCTTATCTATGCAAGGCGGTTATCCCCTCTGTCACCCCTTGGCTGAAGCAAGTCGGTCTATATCAGGTGGTAAAGTATTTTGTAAATGCTGCCGAAAAGATGGCTGCTACTAGCCAAATCCCTAAAGATACCAAAAAGCAATGGGTAAAAGATATGCTCGTAAAGGTTGGTATCAAAGACAATGCTATTATCGACGCTCTGATTGAGGGCGCTGTTGAAGAGCTAGATAATCAGAAGGGTAAAGTTGGGGACGCTTTTAATAAGTAATTCCTTGTTAAATTTAAAGGACGAAAATGAAACATAATAGAATTTGCGCTTATTGTGGACGCTCTTATTATGTTTGTCTGTCTTGCGTTTCTGTTGGTTCATATAAGAACTCCTATTGTTCTGAGGATTGCTTTCGCAGAAGCGTAATGGACAATAAGGGCTTTCAACCAATAATTATTGAAGGAGAAGAAATGAAGACTTTACTAAGAGGCAAACTCGCTAATTCTGATATCTTTGTTGATATTGTAGGTTATGACCTAGAGCTTGGCAAATTTGACTGTCATGATGGGGTTACTCGTACTCCTGACGATTTTAGATATTTCGTTATCCCTTGTGATGAAATGAAAAATATCAACAAGTATGTGTCTGAACTTAACGAGAAAAAGGTTAAGACTTCTGGTCGTACTTCTACCCAGAAGAAGACTGAAACAGAAAAGCCGAAGCATGAAATTAAGCCTTAAATTGTAGAATACTCGAAAATGAGCTATTTATCCGTATATTTATGGATTTTTAGCTCATTTTCATTTTTAGATGTATGACAATGAAAGTGAAATTTTATTGCTAAATAAAGTGCTGTAAACACGGGGATTTTTAAGGGTGGGTTGTGGTTGTTTACAGACTTTTGGATTGAAAGGGATAAAAACATGGAGAAATGTTTCAAACTTTATATTAAAGATGTTACACACGAGCGGCTAATTGGTGTATTTGATTCTACAATGATTAATGTAAAATCGTTGTATCATTGTGTTGATAATCAAGAAAATAGTTTCACACTAACATTCGCAGACGATACTATTGTAGAATATCTACAATTTAACAAGAATATCATGTTGCGCTTTATTATTGTTTATGAACAATATTGTTTTAATCTGCCTGACCCCATGTATCGTCTTGAAAAGTATAGCACAATTAACTATTACCTGTCAAGAACTATTATTCCAGATGGGGTTCCATACTGGGATTTAATGTTGAATAATGTTGTTAAGAGTAGTCGTAATGAATACTTCTTTACAGAAAATGGCAAGAAGCCGGAGATTAACATTGATGAATGTTGGAAAGATTTTTGAACAGAAGTTCAAAGAGAGCATTCCTAAAGATGTAGCAGTAATTAGACTGCATGATAGCGCAAGTGGTTTTGGACAAGATAGTAGGTCAACAAGATTCTCTATGAAATCTCCATTTGACTTTATCTTGTTCAAAACTCCTTGTATGTATTGTCTGGAACTAAAATCAACAGACAAGAAAAGTTTTTCTTTTGAACGTGAGAAACCAACGAAAGAAAATCCTACTAAACGAGAAATTCATTGGCATCAAATTCAAGCTCTTACTGAGTATAATAAGTATTGTAATTGTATATGTGGTTTTGTGTTAGACTTTAGAAATGATGGGACTTATTTCTTGAGTATTAAAGATTTCAATAAATTTAAAGAAGAATCAGTTAAAGTTTCAATAAATATTCAGGACTGTATTGCGTATGGTGCTGTTCAAATAGATAGAAAATTAAAGAAAAAATATTATAGCTACGATGTAGCAAGGTTATTAGATAAGATTGGAAGTGACGAAATTGGGAAGAAGAACTGTATATAATAGAATTTATACAGAAGAAATCTGGGCAAAGGTTAATGAAGACAATAAGAACTTGTTGAAAGATTATCTTGCTTATAAAACTACTGGCGGTCGTTCTCCACAGACGATTTATCAATATGAACAAATGATTCGTCTATTTTTCTGTTGGAATTATTTGCATAATAAAGATACGTTCTTTGTGGATTTGAAGAAGCGGCAACTTGTTAGTTTCTTTAATTATGCAATTACAGAAATGGGATGGTCTAGCAATAGAATCTCTACTATTAAATCATCTCTATCTTCTATGTCAGATTATATTGAAAATGTTCTTGACGATGAGTTTCCTGATTTTAGAAATATTGTTGTTAAACTGGAAACTCCTGTAAAACAGACTGTTCGTGAAAAGACTGTTATGAGCGAAGAGCAGATTCAAGATTGTCTTGATAAACTAGTCGCTGCTAAACGATATCAGGCTGCTTGTTATCTTGCACTTGCCGTTAGTTGCGGTGCGAGAAAAGCAGAGCTTATTCAGTTTAAGGTAAACTGGTTTACTGATGAAAATATTGTTTATGGCTGTATGTGGAAAACACCTGAACAGATTCGTACTAAAGGGCATGGTAAACAGGGCAAGTTGCTCTATAAGTTTACCTTTATTAAGTCATTTAAACCATATTATGAGATGTGGATGAAATATCGTAAAGAAAATAATATCGAAAGCGAATGGTTGTTTATTGTGAAAAATGATGATGACACTTATCGTCAAGCAAGTATTTCAACAGCAGATAGTATTTGCAGAACAATCTCAGCCTTTATGAATACGGATTTCTATAGTCACTGCTGTAGGCATCGTTACGTTACTATGATGAAAGAATCTAAACTGCCAGACGATGTTATTATTGCTCTTGTGGGCTGGGAAGCTGGGTCAGGAGGGGCTATGTGCGCAACTTATTGCGATTTAGACACCGCCGACACACTTGGTGATTATTTTGATGAGAACGGTATTAAGCAAGATATTAAAACTGGTACTCTGAATGATATTTAAGGATTAAAGGAGTTGAAATTATGACACTAAAGACTGTTATTGATAAACTAAAGCAGCTTCAAAACAAGTTAATTGACAAAGAGGCTCTTGATAGTTGGCTCTTTGAGAATATCAATATTACTAATTATATTTCTATTGGCAATAAGTACGCTTATATCCACAAGATTAATAAAATTTTCTCAGAAGAAATTGCTGAGATTCTAAACAATAAACTAGATATTGAGCTTGTATTTATGCGTTATGATATGCACGTCCTGTTTGATATTCTTCTTAAATATACCGATATTGAAGTGGCAAAGGAGGATAAGTCTCCTGAATATTATGATATTATGGTCGAAACTGAATTTGACCGTTATCTAAAACTAGCCATTGGTAATGATTGTGTTAAATTTATGGATGCTTTTGAGAAGGCATCTGGCATTAACGAAATTAATACTATGAATATTATTAAGGGTGCTATTGATAACAACATTACTCAGGACAAGATTGATGCCCTTGATAAAGTATTTAAGAAACTAAATACTAAGAAGAACAAAGATTTCCTAGAAGATGTAATGGCATATTCCCACCCTGCTGTTAAGGAACTAATGGACGGTATGCGTAAGTCCGCTATGGAAGAGGCTAATAAGAAAATGAAGGAGAAATATTCTAAGCCGGACGGTGATTCAAATGGCAAAACAAACAGTTGATAATAGGAAACTGCAAGATGCGATTGGCGTAAAAATAAAAAGAATCCAAAATGGTTTTTATGAATCCTACGAAAGAGAGGCTAGAAATATTTTAATGGCTATCGCTCAAGAAGGGGTCAAAAAAATTAAGGAATATATAAAAAAGTATTTTTACGATGATACTTCTGAATCTCCTTATTATGAAAGATTAGCAGAACAAGGCGGTTTTTTAGCAACTATTAGTTATACTATTATTGACAAACATGGTATGCCAAATCAAATTAGAATTTACTGTGATTGGGACAAGCTCAAACGTGTCATTCGTCCGTATAGCCCCGGTCAAACTCCACAATTTGACGCTCACAACGGTTTCGATAATAAGAAATTTACAGAAGGATTGTACGACTACATAATGGATGGCACTTGGAACTCACCATACGGCAACCCTAGAACAAACGGAATTGGAGAGGGTGTCAACGATGAACTTTCTAATCTTCTTACTGGTAGAGCAAGACAAGAAATTGCGGCTTATATGAAGAAATACTTCAAAGATACTACCATTAAACACCGTGTTGCTGGTGGCCTTTCTGTTAGCAGAGATACAAAGAGACATAAGAAATAAGGAGGTGGGTAAATGGCACAATCTCAAAGTGATATTTTTGATTTTCTAATCAATCCGCAGTTTGATACATCCTCAATTGACGACTCGGCAAAAACTCTTGAAAAGAAAATGAAAGAAGTTGCTGGTAATATATCAAATGAACTTATAAAAGCATTTGGTAGTTTGCCGAAGGGATTACAAGGCTCTGATTTTGAACAAGTAACAAAATATGTTGAATCGCTTGGTGGCAGTATTAAAAGAAATGGTAGTGTTTTTGTGTCTACATTTAAGGATGCTGCTGGCAATGTAGTAACACTAAAACAAAATGTATCAGAAGCCTATGATGTTCTTGAAAAATATTGGGCTGGTAATAAAGCAAATCAGAAAATCATTCAAAATTTAAGAGACACTAGTACAACCTATACAGGTTCTCAACAAATACAAGAACAGCAACAATTAGAACAACAGATTATTAAATCTTTGCAAGAGCGATATAGCTTAGAGGGTAAAATATCAGATGCAAAAGCAAGCGGAAACAAGATTACAGAAACTTATTATACGCAACTAAGAAATATTGCTGTTACAGAAGAACAACAATTAGAATCACAATATAAAGGTTCTCAAACACGAATAAATTCCGTAAAACAGCAGTTGTCTCTTGAACAACAACTGCGACAACAAAAGGCACAATCTACTGCGGAAGAAAATAAAGCTGTTGAGGCCATAAAACAATACGCAAAACAGTATCAGACTGTCAAGCAATTAGAGAGCAAAGGGCAACAAAACACTCAGGCTTATACTGATGCTAAAAATGCTTTACAGCAGCTAACAAATACTTTAACAACGTATGGTGTTCAAGTTGTAACAAGTTCCGATGGTACAACAAAACTTGTAGCACAACAAAATTCAATGGCTGACAGTTCCAATAAAGTTAAAGCAGCGTTGGACAATGCCAATGGCAGTTTAGTAAAAACTGATACTGCACAAAATTCCCTATCACAGTCTATTCAGTCTAGTGTAGAGAACTTTATTAAATATCAGGTGGCTATGGAAGCCATCAACAAAATCACTAGCGAATTTACATCTGCAATTTATGATATGAACGAAGCCATGACACAGGTTCGTATGGTTACAATGGGTAGCTATGAAGATACTGTGGCATTAGCTGATAGTTATACTAAATTGGCAAAGCAACTTGGTACTACTACGACCACAGTTGCAGAAGGTGCAGATGCTTGGCTTAAATGTCTAGGTCAAATAAAATCTCTCTAATTGCTGGAAAGTCCTTAGAGCTTTGATAACCAAGTTATTATAGTAATATAATAATGGCTGAACTAATCATTCAGGCATGGTAAAATAATCGAAGATTGGATAATCAGCAGCCAAGATTCTTAAATACTTATAATAAAGCTATTGAAATATTTTAATAGATATGATATAATATTTAAGAATAAGGTTCATCGACTAATTGTAAGGGCGAGTGCTCTGAAACGGGAGATACCTTTATGGTAAAGATATAGTCAGAACTATATAGTAATATATAGAAAATCCTACATGGAATCTTTTAATAAGTAGCGATTATTAAAAGTAACAAATTGAAGACAGGGTTATAACGCTCAAGAAGCAATGGAGATGCTAAAGCAGTCAACTACGTTGGCTGTTGTTGGTCAATTGGACGCAAGCGAGGCGACTGACCAACTTACTGCTTGATTTTAGGCAGGGTATATAGTGATATATACAATAATTTATTTCTTTAATTGACGGGAAATTCCTTAGAGCTTTAACAACTAAACCATCATAGAAATATAGATGGCGGTGAGAATAATTACCTCAGTATAGTAAAATAGTTAAAGATTGGATAATCCGCAGCCAAGATTCTTAAATATTTATTAAAACTCTTTACTATCAAAATAATTTATGATACAATATTTAAGGATAAGGTTCAACGACTATTCCGTGGCATTCAAAAGATGCAATAGAAGTAGGGCGCAAATCGTTAAGCGTAGGTGAAATCCCTTTAAATCGAAATGGGAAACTCTTCTTTATGAAGATGAAGATATAGTCTATTCTCGCATGAAAGTGCGAGTGTTATTTATAGAGTTATGTATATCTAAGGTGGTGTTTTGTATATTAGTTTCTAAAATGGTATCAATTTTATGTACTGGTTCTAATGTCAAAAGATACAAAAGATTGGGATATGACGCTAAAATAAATGAGTATATTCAAGTAAATATTTCTGATGTATCAAGATGGGCAAGATGTAGTGTTAATGTAGTATGTGATTATTGTGGAGCAAATTACACTGTCGCATATTATTCTTACGCAACCCACAGAAAAAATTATCCAAAAGATTGTTGCAGTAACCAAGATTGTATCAATCAGAAGAGAAAAGAATCTGTTATGTTTAAATATGGAAAAGAATATGTCTCTCAATTAGATTTTGTGCGAGAAAAAGTGGTTGCAACAAATCTTGAAAAATATGGAAGCGTATGTGGGTTACAGTCAGACGAAGTACACAAGAAAACGCTTGAAACAATGCAGAAAAAATATGGTTGTAATCATCCAATGCACTCGGAACAAATAAAGAATAAGATTAAAAATACTTGTTTAGAAAAATATGGCGTTGAGAATCCGTTATTGAAAGAAGAAATTATGCAAAAGGCAAAAGCAACAACTCTTGAAAGATATGGGACTGAATATCCAATGCAAAATGAAGAAATTAGAAATCGTGCCTTAAAAACAAGAGATGAAAGATATGGCATTAATGGAGTAATGACTTCTTCTGAACAAATTTATTTATGGAAGTTATATGGCGGTGAAATAAATGCTCCAATGTTCGGATATTTAGCGGATATTTTGTTTGAAGACGAACATATTTATATCGAGTATTCTGGTTCTGGGCATAATATTCGTGTAACATACAACAAAATGACGCAAGAAGAATTTGATGAACACGAAGAGTTGAGAAGAAAGGTCTTTCTTGATAATGGTTATAAAGAATTTGAAATAATTTCAAAGACAGACAAACTTCCAAATGATAATTATTTATATAAAATTAAGAATGAAGCATTTACAAAGCTAAAAGAATCAAATTGTGTCTATTATGGAATAAATATTGACACAGGAGAAAAATTCTATAAATAACAACGACAGAGTAACGAACTGCCGTCAATACAAAGATTACAAAATCCTATAATGTAGCTGTAGACGATACAAGCAAAATCGTAGATAAACTTGTGCAAGTAGACCTTTCCTACGCTGCCAGCACAGGTGAAATTTCTACAGCATTACAGAAAGTCGCTAGTTCTGCTGGACAGGCGGGGTTAGGACTTGATAAACTAATCGGTCTAATTACTATTTCTGAGGAAAAGACTCGACAAGCGCCAGAAGTTATTGGGTCTGCTTGGCAGAGTATCATCTCGCGTATATCAAAAATCACGGCAAAAGTAGATTTGGATGACCTCGTTGATGAGCAAGGCATAACCCACACAATCAATGATGCAGATAAGGTTCTATCCAAATACGGAATTACCCTAGTTGATACAAACGGTAAAATGCGCGAAATTGGTACTGTTCTTGATGAAATCGGTGCAAAATGGAATAATATGAGCACTCTTGAGCAGAACCAGTTGGCTTATGTAGTAGCCGGTTCGATAAGTGCTGGCGTAAAACGTACTTAATTGACGGGGAACCCCTTTAGAGTCTTGACAACTAAGTTATTATAGTGATATAATAATGGTTGGAAGTAATCAATCCAAGTATAGTAAAATAGTCAAGAATTGGGCAATCCGCAACCAAGCAACTATGAAAATAGTTGAAGGCTCAACGACTATCCAGTTAGCGTTAAATTAACGCAATAGGAGTAGGGCGCAATTCGCTACTGCGTGGGTGAAAACCCCTTAAATCGAAATGGTACGGCATATCATAGATATGCAAGATATAGTCTATTCTCATGTAAAAGCGTGAGCATTTTTATGTTATATTGAGGTTATAAATGGGAAAAGTAATCAAATGGACAGACGAAGAAATTCAATTATTAAAAGAGCATTATCCTAATGATTCATGGGATAATATTTTATCTTTTATTCATAGAGAAAAAAGAACCGTTTCTTGATTTCGTAGATAAACATAGTTTTAAATTATTAGTCGATATAACATAATATACAAAGATAGCAACTTTGTGAAATAAATAACAAAACAAGACAGAGAAACGTATTTATTGCAGCTATGGAAGACTACAACCGCGTCCTAGAAGCGACTAGTGTTGCAGAAAATGCAAACGGTGTTGCTGCTGAAAAGATGACGGTTTACAACGAATCTCTTGAAGCTGCACAAAATAGATTAACCGCAAGTGTTCAACAATTTGCACAGGATTCTAACCTTGATAGAACCCTTGCATTAGCATACGATGGTTTGTCCAAAGTCGTAGAAATTCTAAATATTCTACTAAATAAAATTCCAGTTTTAAGTCCACTAATTAAAGCCCTTGGTGTTGCTCTAGCAACAGCTTTCGCAGGCAATATACTTAAAAATATATGGGAGACATCCAATTTAATCGGGCAACTTCCAAGTCTTGCGATGACTGCCACAAGTGCGATTGGGGCGCTAAATACAACATTATTTACAATAGGTTCTGTTGCAGTACCAATATGGGGTGTAGTAGCAGCCATTACCGCCATTGGAGCTGTTGCGAAAGTTGCATGGAACGCTTGGAAAGATGCTCAACCAGAGGCACAAATCAAAAAAGCAAACGAAGCCTTGCAAGAGAGCCAACAGAGTCTTGATGAGACAAATAATAAAATAACTGAAATTAACAAACAAATCTCAGAAATCAACTCTAAAGGTACTTTAACTTTAGCAGATGAGCAACAAAAAGAGAACCTTCAAGAGCAACTTGATTTGCTCGAAGAAATTAAAACAACACAAGAAGCTATAAATAAAGAAAAATCTGCACAGGCATTATCTGCCGAACAAGCAAAAGCTAAAAAAATGACAACATATAGTTCGGAAGATGTGTCTCAGTATCAAGCAGGGCTTCAATCTACACAAAATTATGCGACCGCAATATCTACTGAAGATATAAATGAGTTGATTGCGGCATATCAACAACTTGAGAAAGAAAAGAAAAATCTGAACTCAGCAGACGAAGATTATGCAGAACAATTAAAAACCAACGAACAACTAACATCTTCTTTTACCACAAAGTTGTTAGAGCAAAAACAGTCTTACCTAGATGAGATGAAGGCTCTTTCAAATTTAGGAGATACAAGTTCAGAAACATATAAGGCGTTACAGCAAGCTGTTGACATGATAAATGTCACACTTGACCCGTCTAATTTTGAAACACTTAAAGTCCAAAATCTAATTGACACATCTGGAATTGAAGACAAAATTAAAGAGGCTGTTCAGGCTGGCGATAAAGCCGGTGGCGAAATGGCTACGGCATACGCTAAGAGTTTCGCAGAAAAAATATTAAAAGATACTAGCATGAAACAATCGTTTGCTGAGGCAATGGGTGTCAACGTAAACGAGTTAAATATAGACAATTTAACACAAGAAATCCTCAGCAAATTCCAACAGATGTATAATAATATTTCTGATGGATACAATGATGTTGTACAGAATGTTTTTAGTAAAACAGATGTTGTTAGTGCTTATGCTAGTATTCTTGAAAAAGTAAACGAAAAGACAAAGGTTTTGTCAAAAGCATACAAAGAATTGACGAAACAGGGTAGCTTAACGACTGACACAACTCAAAAACTTATCGAACTATACCCAGACCTTGCAAAACAACTTGATTTTACAAGTGGTAAAATTACTCTCAATGTAAACGTTCTTAAAGACCTCTATAATGCAGAATACAAGTCCGCAGAAGCAACGGTTAAGGCAGAAATTCAAAAAACAAAAGCTACTATTGCTGGCGTAGAAGCAAGAATTGCGGCACTAGAAGCAGAGAGACAAAAACTTCTGCAAACTTTAGATGCGGGTGTTTTAAGCGGTCGAGATGAGGCGTTTGCCGAAAAGCAAATGTTGCTTCTTGAGCAATCTGGTTCTAAAGCTAATGCGAATTTGGAAAAAGCGGAAGAGCATTTAAAAGATTTAAATAGTTTACTTGGTCTTGTTCAAAACACTGCAAAATCTGGGCTAGGCTCCGGTACAAAGGATAGCTCTTCTGGGAAATCTGGTAAATCTGCCGCTGATAAAGCTGCAAAAGAATTTGAGAATGAAATCAAAGAAAAGGTTCAAAACCTAAAGAGTATTGTACAGTTGTATTCTGAGAATGCTAACTGGGATGACCCAACTGTCATCAAAGAGTTCCAAGACAGATACGACAAAATCTTAAATGAAGTCATAAACGACCCAAAAGCCAGAAAAGTTCTAGCTGATGCGTTTAATCTTGATATAAGCAATATGCCAGTTGAACAACAAATTCAAGAACTAACAACGCTATGGCAAAAACAAGCTGGTACAATTCAAGAATCGTATCAAAAACTTCTAAAGAATCTAGCTAAAGAAGATTTGAGTTCTGCCAAGGCTGTTATAGAAAAATATAAAAATGGTATTTATGGCGCTTGGAGTTCTGACGAAGCACTGAATGCAGCAAAAGCTGATTATCAGAAGTTTATTGACAAAATCACCAATGACGCAGATTACAGGGCTGCTATGGCAGAAGCGTTAAACCTTGGGGATATTAGTGGAGAACCAGTAGAGAAACAAGTAGAAGCTGTTATAAACGCCTTACTAAAGTCTACTGGTACACTTGATGACACCCAGCAAGACCTATATGATGACGCTTCTAAGAATATCAAAGCATTACAAGATGAAATCGAGGACATGATTGATACAGCAATCGGTTTGCTTGAAAAGGCTGGCGATTTTCTGTTTGATATGTTGGATAAGATTTCTGACAGATATGATGCTCAGATTGACAATCTTGATAAGATTTCTGACGAACTTGATGACCAAAAAGATGCCTTTGAAGATAAGATTGACCAGCAAAAAGAACTCCTGAAACTTCAAAAAGAAGAGATGGATAACGCTGACGAGCTTGCTGAAAAGAATAAATCTATTGCAGATATTGATGCTCAATTGATGGAGCTGCAATATGACAACTCAGCAGAAGCACAAGCCAAACGTCTTAAACTTCTCGATGAAAGAGCACAAAAAGAAAAAGACCTTGCTGATTGGCAAAAAGATAACGATTATAATACCAAGATTGACGCCCTTGATAAAGAAAAATCAGAATATGAAAAGACAATTGAAGCAGAAAAGAAAGCAATAGAAGCACAAAAACAAACTTTGCAAGATGCTCAGAAACAATTTGAAACTACTCTGGGGAATATCCAAAATGGTTTCAATACATTTATTAAAATTCTTAGTAGTGATTTTGTCAAGAACCTAATTAGCAAAGCACTAATTGGCACTGGTCAAGATACAGTGACACAATTGCTTACTGGTTATAATAAATTATTTGGTACTGGTATTGATTCTGACGTGACTGGGATAATCAAAGAAGGATATAAAAGTCTAGCAGATATTGGTAGTGACACGCTAAATAATGTTTCAAATTATAATAACGGAATTGTCAAGAGTGCGACAAAAGGTATAAAAAGTATTATCAGCAATACGACAAATGGCGTTAAGTCTATTTTTGATTCCAGTAATGGATTTATGAAAAGATTAACATCTAATGGTATATCTTCGCTAAATACGATTGGGACAAATGGCAAGGGAATTATTTCCAGTCTAGCTGGAACGGCAAATAGTTTACTGAGCAATTTGAATAGATTTGCCAGTGGGATAGGACAGATTGCAACCAAAGGCATATCTGGTATATTCTCTGGTATTAGAGGAATGACTAGCGGAGTTGCAGGCGGTATGGGAGGCATTGGTTTAGCTGGTGCTGGCCTATCTAGCGCACTTCCAATCGCTGCAATAGGAGCGGGTGTTTTGTCTGGTGCTTTGGCAAATGTTAGTACATGGCACAATAACATCAAGCTCTGGAAAGACAAAGACAAATCTACTGGTAAAAAAATACTTGGAACAATCGGAAATCTGATACTTCCTTTCTTGCCCGGTGGTATGCTGATATCAGCCGGGAAAGCCCTATCTAGTCTATTTAAAAAACACCATACTGGTGCTGATTATGTAAAAAAACAGAATCCTATGTTGGACAAAATGTTAGGACTCGGAAGTGACGAAACTGTATCCATTCTAAAAGTTGGAGAGGCTATTGTGCCCACATGGGCAAATGGAGCAAATAGTTCCGGCAGTAGTAATAGATTTACGGGAAGTCCATTTGGAAGTGCTGTAGACTCTGCCGTTAAAACCGCAAGAGTAAATACCAGAACGTACTCTAGTTCCAACAGCTCTTCTATTAATATCTCTATGCCTATTAATATTCAGGGAGACGCAGATGCTTCTACTGTAAACTCTTTGAGGAAAGAGGCAGACAACATTGTGAATAAAGTTCTAAAAACTATCAATAACCAAACTAGAATTGGTGGCTATAGAAATATAAAAGCAGCAACGATTTAATTGTTAAATTGCCGATACTATTAAGCGTGCTTAATAAGTCGGCTTTATTTATAAAGAGGTGATATTTAATGCCGATGGGATATCCTTTTGTTTTCAATGGCATTCAAAGTGAGTTGCGAAATGTCTCTTTGGTATTTATTGACAACTCTTATACAAATCGAACTTCTGGTGGAGACAAAAGTCTTGTTACAGCCTCTATTAGAAGAAATCCAAATAAACAATATCTTGACACAGAATATGACAGCGTGTTGCAGTTTCCTGTCGAAATTGTTTATGACCAAGCAGTTGATATTTATGAGTTAACCGACTTAAAGAACTGGTTAACTTCTCCTGTTGGGTATGAACAGCTTCAAATCTGTGCAGAAAACTTTGACCGGTTCTATTATAACTGCATTATCCATTTAAATGAAGATTTAATTTATGCTGACGGATATCGTGGAGTATCTGCCACAGTAGAATGTGATGCTCCATATGCACATGAGTTTGACAGAATCCAAAAGTATACTCTAAATTCAGATGTAACAAAAGTTGACACATTTCAATTTGTGAATTATTCAGACGATTTTGAGCTTATGAAACCAGTTCTTAAATTTCATATGGCAAAAGACGGCAATTTCAGCATTAACGTAAAACATTATAGTGAAGGTAAATACATGGTTGAGAAAGATGGAAGTATTCTGTTAAATAATTCAACATATAATGAATGCAGCTGTTATTGCAGAATGAATAATCTTCCTATTTCTTGCATTACAAAGGCTTTGGATTATAACGTTACAACCAATTTCTCTAATTTATCTGCAAATGACACTGTTTATCTTGATAATAAGAACTGTATCATGATGCTAAATGATTCATACTCAGAAGATTTATTCTCTAAATTTAACAAGAATTTTCTTAAAATTCCTAGAGGGTTAAGTGTGCTATCTGTATATGGGGTTGCAGACAGTATGTATATAGTCTATCAAAATGCTAAACGGTTAGGGGGGAGTTACTATTAATTTTACTTTTGATTTAAATAAAAGGTATGAATACCCATTTATTGAATTATGTAACCCAAATAAAAAAACAATTGGAATTGTTTCTGGCATTTCCGAGCTAGTAATCTCTCCTAAATGGGGTTCTTGTTCAGAAGTTACCTTTACAATGTATCGCAAGACAAACAATAAAGTTAACCCCTGTTACAAAAGACTAAAGAAGAATAAGCTCATTCATATTGATGGGTTTGGCTACTTCACTATTGTTAGTGATGATGAAGAATTTGAAGACAAAGTCCCTCATAAATCAATTGTTGCTTATTCTGCTGAATATCTTTTAAATAATAAAGGAATCAATCTAACCTTTATAACAACTGCTGGCGATATCAACGATACATCAAGCACTACAATTGTCACAAGTAATTATTTCTTTTATCGAGAATCTCAACCCGAAAAATCTTTGCTTCATCAGCTAATCGAAGTAGCGCCTCAATGGTCTATTGGTTATATTAGTCCTTCCCTAAAAAGCAAATCTCGCTCTTTTAGCGAAACAGACAAAGGCTTATATGGTTTTTTGACGAATGAAGTATCTCAGTCCTACGAGGCTTTGTTTGTATTTGATAACGAAAATTATGTCGTAAACGCATATGATACTTCTGAGGTTATCAAAAATACAAGTATTGTGTTGTCTTTCGATAACCTTCTAAAAAGCGCCACCGTTAGTGAGCTATCAGATGACATCTTCACCGTTTTAAACGTGTCTGGCGCAGAAGACCTAAGTATTGCGAAAGTAAACCCGAACGGCACGAAGAAGATTTTCTGTCTTGATTATTATACTGGCGTTCTTGATAAAACCGCAAGTAATTATTACGAGAATTACAATGAGTGGATTACAAATAACGCCTTAAAGAAAAAGGTTCTTGAGTGGGAGAAAGCAAATAAAGAGGCTATTTATGATAAATCCACTGGCTCTTATGGTTATTGGACTTCCTTGCAAAAGAAATTTAACCTACTACTCTTGACCCAGAAAGCTATGCTAACACAAATGCAGACCTATTATGATTCTGCTCAACAAAATATGTCTCTATATACTGACTATTCTGATGTTGATAATCTACAGGTCTACGCTAAATGGTCTAGTTTTCTAAGTTCTAAAGAAGGATATGTCACTTTTGGAGAAGCTAAAAAGAATAACTACACTATCATAGACTACTATCAAGTTGCGGAATATACAACAGATAGCAACCATAATATTACTCTGTACGCTTATTGGAAGAATTATTCACAGGCTTGCGAAGCTAATATGAATATTCTAAAAAATGGTGGTAAGCTATATACAGTCAAAAAAGAAGACTTTACTGATATCGGAGATACAGAAACTCCGTCAAGAAACCAAGACTATAACGTTCCCGCAAATTCTGCTCTTGTGGCAAATGGAGATTCTATTTCTGATAATGTTGTAGACCATAGTATAACTCCGGAAACAGGATATGCTAAATATTCTATCGAAGCTCTAACGAGGGAAATTGAAAATATTCAGAATGAACGAGACAAACTTGTAAAACAGTATTCTTACGAGACTAATTTTACTGACGAAGAAAAGCTAGAACTTGACCCGTTTATTATTGAAGGTAGTTTTTCAGACGATTCTTTTATTGTAACTGACAGTATGCAGACAAAGGATTATTCTAATACTTCAACAAAAGTAGAGGTTGTCCAAGCAAATGGCGATATGGTTATCAAAACAATTGAAGAACTAAGCCAAGATGACGTTATTATGGATGATATCTATGTTGCCAATCAGCTTGTAGACGCTGGTTATGAAAAACTAAAGGTAGTAAGTCAGCCTAGTTTTAGCTTTAAACTGGATAGTACAAATTTCCTGTTCATAGAAAAATTTAAGCCATTCATCGACCAGCTACTCTCTATCGAAAAAAATAAAGGAAGTTTATTTGGTTCTATTTTAAATGTACAACTAGAAGACGACAACTGGGTTTATCCATACCTTCAAGAAATGGAAATTCAATATGATGACCCAGATAGTTTTTCTATGACGTTTGGTAACAGATTTAGACTATCTGATGAAACGTATACCTTTAATGAACTTCACAATGAAACAACAAGCGCAGTTTCTAGCGTTGGTTCTTTGTTATCTGCCGTCTCTCAACCAGTTACTAATGGTACAATTGATGCGGTCACAAAATACACTAAGACTGCTCTAGTTGCCGCTAACCAAGCTATTAAGTCCACAGAAGATAACGAATTTACATTTGGTAGTTATGGCATTAAAGGACGTAAAAAATCGTCAGAAGATGACAATATCAACGGGTTCGACCCTGAACAACTCTGGATATCCAACAATAAGATTTGTTTTACGACTGACGGCTGGGCTACTACGAAAGCAGTATTCGGCAAGACTATTGTTGATGGAGTTGAATCTTATGGTTTGATTGCAGATAGTATTGTTGGTAAGCTAATTATGGGTAATAACCTCATCATTTCTAATTCTTCTAATACTTTTGAAGTAAATGAAAACGGCATGTCAATCAGTAATGACAATATGAGTATTCGGATGAGTCCTGACATTGGTCTTGATATTGCCCGTAAAACAGCTGGTGATGATTTGAGCGTATTTAAAGTTGACGAAAATGGTAATTTAACAATCACTGGCGGTAAGATTATTGTTGGTGATGGAGCTAATAGTGGTTATATCATTGATGGCAACAATGGTTCTATTACGTCCATAATGAAAGACGCAAATGGCGACCCGCTATTCTCACTTACTAGAGATGGGCACATGAATACTTCTGGCGTTAGAATTGATGGCAACGAAGTACCAAAACCAAGTGGAGAAATTACGCCAATTAAAGGCAATGACGGTGTTGTAGAGGACTCTGGTAATGGGCTTACTGGCGGCATTTGGGATTGCATCAAAACTCTTGTTACGTTTTTCTTCGCTGGCCCATATATCGCTATTCTAAATCTTGTAGGGCGAAAAGACTCTGATGGATGGCGTAACATTTGGAATTACTATTCAAGAAGAACCATAGACCAGATGATGACAGATATTAGAGAAATCGGGCATTACGAACTAGCGGATAAAACCATTGTTTCTGATATGATTTCTAAGAACAACGACACACTATACCAGTCTTTCGTAAGTATAAATACGAGCAACCTTACTTATTACAAAACTTGGACTGATACATTGCAGTATTTACAAGATAATTACTATACAAAGGGCGATATTAACATAAAATTTAACATAGACGCTTCTACTTCTCTAAGCTGGAAAACAATTACAGTTAATGGAGAGAGTATGAATGTTCTTGTTAAATCATAAGGAATAAAAGGAGTAAATATGAATACACAAGATTTAATTTCTCAGGCTGAAAAAATCAAGCAGGCACTAAATGTTATTTCTGTTTCTGGTTATGGCAATATTAAAACACTCGGCAATTGTCTCGATGCTATGACGCAGCTTGAAAATGACATTGCATCCTACGAAAAAAACGTACAGGAAGCTATGCAAAAGCAAATTCAGGATATGGTAGAGTCTATCAAGGAAGAAGTAAAAAGTAACCAAGAAATTATTCCGGTTGACTCTTCTAAGCCTAAACCTAAACGTGTAAGAAAAGAGGGCGATGATATTGCAGAGAATTGATTCAAGTCAATTTAAAGTATTCGTTCAACAGATTGACGATATTGAATTTTTTCAAGGGGACACTGTAACAATCCCAATCCAATTTATTGATTACAATGAACATGAAATTCCTCTCGTTAAATCTGATACTGACACGACCACTGTTGAGTGGCGTCTATGTCCATATGGACAGCCACAGAACCCCTTGCTTCAACTAGAGTCTACTCAAGATAACGCCAAAACGGATGATGTATATATCGACCCTGACACAAACGTTGTCTATGTAAATTTAAGTGACGAAAATACAAAATCTCTTATTTACGGCAAATATATGCAACAGATTATCCTGCATTATGACTTTGGCGATGGAAGCCCCAGAAAAGACTTCCTCCGTGCGCAAGGGTTCGTATTATTTAAAGAAAAAATTCAAGATTACTTCTGATAAGGAGGATTATATATGATTTCTAAAGACTTTGCGAATAAGATTAACGCTGAAATTTTTGGTGGGCAGAACTACATTCCACCCTCTAACTGGTATTTTGGTCTATCTACTCAGCCCATCTCTGATGGTGTAATCCCTTCCGGTGCAGAGCCTACTAATCCCGGTTATTCTCGTGCACAGATTGCAAACAACCAAACCAATTTTACTACCCCAAACTATAATAGCACTTATACTTTGAGCTTTGTCTCTAACCGTAATGCTATTACTATGAGCGAGATTACAGGCGGCAACCAGATTACCGTCCCTTATTTCTTTCTATCTAGTTCTGCCAGCGGTAATACTTGTGAGATTTGGGGAACTTTTGCCAATGCAAGAATCCTGACTCCCGACTCTCAGCTTATTGTTAAATCTGGCGGTGCGATTTTCTCTCTTGAGAACGTTTGATTATTTAAAGAAAATGAGGTGACATAATGATTTCACCTATTAAAATAAAAATCTGTGATAGAGATTATCACATGAATACTTCTTACGGAGAAAGAGAAGCAAGAGTAGAAACCGTAGACGGGGTTGTCGTAATAAAAAAGAAGGAAGACATCCTGCCAACAGATAGAATTATTTCTTACATTTCTAACGACTTTATTCAGCCTATTAAAATAAAGATAGTAGACTTAAATATTGTCTATGCATTTTTGCTTGGAGCTGTTGCTAGAGTTGCGTTTTATTGCGGTGTACAAAAAACGTATTTGTTTATCCTAAGTTACGGGAAATTTGTTTCTAAATTGGCTTTCTTCTCAGAAACCGACAGAGCATTTTTTAAGTATTACATGGAGTCTGAAATTCCACTTTATAGCAAAATAGAATCTTACGACTCTTTTAGTAAATATACTGTTTCGATGAAGTCATCTAAAATAAAGGTAAGATTCTTGTCTAAAATGACAACTAGAGTTTCAGAGGGATATCTGCCATTAGAAAAAGTTGGTATCGGTATTCAAAAAATTGCTAACGTCATTATTACAAAGATTACTTATAAAAAGATAAAAGATATTACACAAAACACGCTCGAAGAAGATTTCTTCGGAGATAAAACCATAGACAATTTAATTGAAATAAGACAAGATACGAGAAGTGTAAAAGAATAATTTAAATAGAGGTGATAAAATGCCTAAATCTACGACAAATTTAAGTCTTTCTACATATGATTCTACTATAGACAAAGACAATCTGTCTAAGATGTGGTTTGATGAAACGTTTGGCTATAGTAATAGCAACATGACTAAAATTGATGACGCATATGGAGAGCTAAAGGAGTCTGCTCCTACCAAGACAGGCGAGGGCGCTTCTGGTGATTGGAATATCAACATTACCGGTACTGCTCAAACAGCTATTCATGATGGTGTCGGCAACGACATTAACTCTACTTATGTAAAAGATATCGAAGCAAAAGACGGAACGCTTACAGTTAGAAAGGGTAACAACGTTTCTTCTACTGTCGATATTTCATCCCCAAAAGGATATGTTTTGTCTAAGGAAGCATATTTCAATAACTCCACTGACATCAATGAAGGCGTATGGCTACATATCGGAAATATTAAAAACACATCTGATAATGATTTTCTTAAAGTCTCTGTCAATATGTATATTGACGGGACTTTAAGTACAAAAAATCAAGAAATTCAGAGCGTTATAGTAGAGGGTTTTGTTGGAGAAAATATCTGCATTCATGATAAGGCACAAGAAACCGCAGATTTATTAAATACTGCGTACACGTTTTTTGAAGACAGTTATACAAATAACTGGAATTCTCTACAACAAGATACAGCACTAGTAGACGATATCGAAAGTGTATCAACCGTATATTTAGTTCCTACATCTGGTGGAAACGGGACCAGTAGTGCAGAATTATGGGTTTCTGCACCACTAACAAATTTAAAGGTAGCTGTAACGGTCACGACAAGTGACAAAAATAATTGGGAGTTCGTGCTAGAAGAAAGTCCCAATGTAACAACGTCAGAATTTAAAATTTCTCCACTAAAAGAAACAACGATAATAACATCTGAGGACGTTGCTGGCGCAAGTAATACTGGCGTAGTGAGGATTGGTTCTGGCATTGCAGTAGATGAAGCCGGAATCATTTCTGTTTCTCCTGCTGCAAACGCATATGTTGGTGGTGTAAAAGCTGGAGGTAACAATGTCAAAATTGCAAGCGATGGCACGATTAGCGTTCCGGACGCAACCTCCACAACAAAAGGTGCAGTTAAAATTGGTCAAAATCTGACAGTCAGTGATGGTTCTGTAAGTTTAACACAAGACAACGTAAGTTCTGCGATTGGATTTATCCCAACTAAAATTACGGCTGGAACAACAGACCTAACAGCAGGAACTTCGCCGCTTGAAACCGGTGTAGTTTACCTATACTATGTATAATAGGAGGCAAGATATGCCTAGCGGATATTTTGGAGTTAATAATACGGCCAGAAAAATACAGAATATATATATTGGACAAAACAACATTGCGTCTCAAGTCAAAAAGGCGTATATTGGTGACCAAAACGGCGTAGCAAGACTATGGTATCAGAGTATCGTTCCTATTAGTGAGCTGCCAGTAGGAAGCGTTGTAAAGGGAATATACGGAAGCAAAGAATTTATTATTGTTCATCAAGGAAACCCAAACACAAGTATATATCTGTCAGATTGTAATGGTACTTGGATTATGGCTAAGAACTGCATCGCAGCAAGACTATACAACTCCACTAGAAACTCCTTGTTTACGTCTAGCCCTATATGTGATTGGCTTAATAATACTTTTTATAATCAATTAACTATAAAGAAATATGTAAAAACAGCCACTATTCCATATTACAATGTGTCTGCTGATAGAAATAATGCATACACTTTAAATAATGGATTTTCGACAAAGATTTTTCTTTTATCTGCTGTAGAAGCTGGTTTTTACAATCAGAGATATGATTCTGATGACACTTCAATATATGACAAAGACGGAGCAAAACTTGATTATTTTGACAAGACAAATAACGCCAGTTCTAAACGAGTTGCCACTTATAATGGGACGGCTGTCGAATGGTGGATGAGAACGCCGCGCAAGGCACAGTGGCCCGGATACCAATGTGTAAAACCACAAACAAACGGAGCCTACGGACATGGACGCACTAACGAGACTTACGGGATTCGTCCAGTCATGATTCTTCCTAATGACATCCTTGTGGATAGCAATGGAACGGTTTTGCAACAAACACTTAATGAATATTTGTGGGATTATTCTATTGGTCAAACTGTTAAAATTGACGTTAATGGTCAAAAACTGACATGGCGTATTGTGCACAGAGGAAATCCAGACACGAGTAAATACGATAGCAATTGCAACGGTGTGTGGCTTATGTTGGACGCACTTTATGAAACCAGTCGTATGAATGGAATACAATATCCAGACAGTGACGTTGATTCCTATCTAAATACGACATTTTATAATATGATTGGAACAGACAGTAACGTCAAAGATTATATTAGAACCGCAACAATACCATATGTCCATGTTACAAGAAATGACGATGACAGTTTTAGCTATCAGCTATATGCGCTATCAAACGGCATATCGCGCAGGGTATTTACTCCTAGCCCTATCGAGCTTGGTCAGAGTGTTCATTACAATCAGTATACTGACGGAGCCAAACTTGATTATTTTGATAGTGCTGCATCGAAAAGAATTAAAACATTAAATGGAGTGCCGACCGAATATTGGACTAGAACCGCTCCTGCTTGGGATAGCGGACAATTTTATACTGTCACATCAAGTGGCAATCAAGGCCATAGTTATTCCACGTCCGACACTCATGGTGTTTTGCCATGTATTATTATGAGAGATGACGCACTCATTAAAGATGGAGTAATTATTGGCAACGAATAACATTATAAAGAGGTGATAGATTGAAAAACATTATAGATATTTCCTATGCGCAAGGCAAAATTTCAGACTATCAATGGGAGTATTTCAAGGATAATTTAACAGGGATTATCATTCGCTTTGGGTATCGTGGATATGGGAACGGCGCAATAAAATTAGATAATTGTATCGCTTACAACGTTTTTAAGTGCCAACAATATAACATTCCTTACGGCCTGTATTTCTTCTCACAAGCCATTAATAAACAAGAAGGAGTCGAAGAAGCTAGCGCTATAATTAACAGCGAATATTACAAAAATGCAACTCTTGGTATCTGGTTCGACTCTGAATTTAGCAATGAGAAACGCAACGGTAGAGCTGATGCAATTTCTGTTAAATCCAGAACAGATGCGGCCAAAGGCTTCTGTGACACCATTATTGCATCCGGTAAACAAGCTGGCATATATGCTTCTTCTAGTTGGTTTAAGACTAATTTGGATATGAACCAGCTACCATATCCTGTTTGGGTTGCTCATTATGCAAGCGATTATTCTTATAAAAAGAATGTCGTACTATGGCAATATTCAAGTTCTAACCCAATGAGAATCCCGGGTTTCAATAGATTAGATTGCGATAAAATTATTGACGAATCTTTCTTTGGTGGTCAGCCAAATATTAAGACCAAAAAAGACTATATCAAACAAATTCAATCTGCTCTCTGTGTAACCACAGACGGTATTGCCGGAAGAAAAACAATTGCAGCGACAATCACTGTTAGCAAAACTAAAAATAACAGACATGCAGTCGTAAAACCATTACAAGAGTATCTGAATTATCTTGGATATGATTGTGGCAATGCTGATGGTATTGCTGGTGTTAAATTTGACAATGCTGTAAAACAATTCCAAAAAGACCATGGATGTGTGGTTGACGGTGAACTAACAGCCCAAAAAACAACTTGGAAAAAACTTCTAACAGTTTAATCCATATATTAAAGGAGACGTATCGAAACGATACGTCTCCTTCTTTTTAGCGTTTTTAGATTTTCATTTTAATATCAATCTCACTGGCAATCGCTTCTGGACGACACCACGAATATTGATGCTCTGCTAACTCTGGATATCCTGTCACCAAGTCAACACCTAGACAATAATAACTATGGGCGATACAATCATCACATACGCCAAGCTGTCTAAGCGTCAATTCCATATCGTCATGGAAATAGATATCAGACCTGATATACCACCTGTCTTTATATTTAAAAACAGTTCCTAATGGCAAACTTTCAATCGTCTGTTTGTCACTATAGCGTACTTCACGAATACCAGCCATATTATCACCTATTAAGTACAAGGATACCATGCGCCATTAAGCTCAAGCGTAGGAATGTCATAATCTTTAGCCGCCTGATGTTCAATTTTGCAGCCACGAGCGTTCTCCCAACCATCCATAAACACAGCGAGGTCTGCTTTTGCAAGAACTTCAAGAGAACGTCCAAGATATACAAGGGACGGAACATCCTCTGCAAAATGGAAGATAGTATCAAGGATATTGATATCTTCACCCAGATACTTCTTTAGGTCTTTAATAAATTGTTCACGCTCATATTCAATTTCTTCTGTTTTCTTACCATTCATAGGCTGACTAATAAACACATTCATCTTTGGCATCACTTTTTCTCCTTATCTTTTGAGACAACATTGATTAGTTCAAGAGCGCCATTGTAAATAGTCATTGCGTCATCAATCCAATCGGTTAGGTAGAAACCTGAAATTACAACACGAGAACCGCCTTTGCCATCGTTAGAAAGAGCATCCGCTTCACGCTTTAGTGAATTTAGAATCAGAATTAGTTGCTCAAGATTAGATAGGTCTAGCTGAGTGAGGTAAAAATATTGGTTAAGAAGTATTAGCACGCCTGTGGTTTTTAGTCTAGCATCTTTAGTATCTTTGTCGAACATTATATCGACCTCCTTTATAAATATTATATCAAAGTCTCAATCAAAAGTCAAGACTTATTTATTACTACTCCCAAGAGCGCCCATACCACGTTCAGAATCAATCTTTTGTAGTTCTTCCACACTAATTTCAGAAATATTTACAACTGGAACGTATTCAACGGCAAATTGGGCAATAGCTTTTGAGGTTGGAACACGAATTTCATCTTCGCTGTAAACAACTTCATCACCATAATTTGACAAAACAATATTTCTATCGTTGCCATTATAAATGGATACAAACCATTCTCCACGATACCCAGAGTCAATCTGTCCAGCCATAACAATCATGTTGGCTTTTGTGTTGGAACCACGCTCACGAATAGCAATGCGATATTTTCTGTCGAAAACACTATATAGACCAGTAGGAACTAGCTTATTTGTATGGGGTGGAATTACAAAGTTATTATCAATATTGGCATAAATATCATAGCATCCATCTTCGTCACGCTTGGTAGGAAATTTAACCCACTGGTCTTTACGAGCAAACTTAATATCATCTACAGAACCAATCTGACCCGCCTTATCCAGACCCGCTTTAATTTCTTCATAACTTACTGCTTCCATTATAAAATTCCTTCTTCCATGTGTTATATTTAGCTTGCTTATTTCTTTCAATAAAGTCAAGCAAATCATCAATCTGTTTATTTACAAATTTAATTTTTTCTTCTCTTGACATTTCTTCAAAAGTTTTAGATTTTATTTCTATGGTATTATGATAGTCTAACTCTGTTCCTTTAATCGTCTCTGCTATCGGAGATACATTTGTAGTGTATGCCTGCCTGTTAAATTCTGCAAATTTTTTGCAAGCTGTTTTAAAAGATACAGTTTCGGTTTCTCTTATATCATTTAATACAATACTAACCCATACTGAGTTTGATTTATTCTTTTTGGATTTACAAACTGGCGAATAACTCATATATCATACCTAAAAACAAAATTTTATGAGTACCATTTATACGTCTGCATAAAAGTCCAAACACCATCGCCAAAACCGAGTTTTTCAAGAGTTTCACACATAAGAGTATCCATAGACTCATGCGCAAACTTAACGCTCTTGTACTGACTACGAGCGTTCATTTCTTTATTAAATTCATCAATCATTTCTTGTGGAATATTATACATAGTTATTCTCCTTACTTGCTATACCAACCAAGTTGTTTCATTTTCTTTAGGATTAGCTTAGTTTCGTATCCAGTTAACCCAACACAAATATTACCCTTAAAATGCTTATCAAACGTATCCTTATCATAGGATTGAATAATATTGTTTCCATCTGTCTTATGAACAATAGTTAAGACTTGCATATATTTATAAATGTCATTATAGCGCTCATATACGACCGCCCACTTGTCTTCCTTTACTTTCTTAAAGCCGATTTCTTCTAGCTTCTTATCGGTACTCTTGAACATAATTATTCTCCTTTTGAAATACAAACTGGATTTCCTCTACCACCAATCGGTTTTACTGGTTCTGGCTCTGGGATATAAGAAAACTTATAGCATTCAGGATGTTTATTGTAATCTTCAATAAGCCATTGAACAGCATATCTCAGCATTTGCTTTTCTTGTTCTTTTGTTAATCCTTGAAGAGACCTATACTCTTTTTGTTCCATTAATATTATACCTCTTAATTCTATTCTCTGTCAAGTGGGTAATTTGACATAAGTCAGAATTTTCTTTCTTTATAGGGTTCTCGAATATACCATCGTTTTCAAGTTCTGCCAAATCACCTCTACTCCCAATTCCGTTAATCATTTTAACAAAATTTGTTTGAATTGATAGTTTTGCCATTTTCTCAAGAAAATCATCCTCTTCTGAAATTTTCATCCAATACTTGTCAAATTCTTCTGCGGAAGCATATAGAAGTATACGACGCATTTCTATCCAAAATTCTTTTTCTTCTGGTTTACAAGTTCTTATAATATCTATAGTTGCTTCTGCCATTAAAAGTTTTGATTCTAGTTCTGTCATAGTAGTATTATATCTCCAAACGTAATCATAATAGGGCACCCGCAATTAGGACAATTAACATATTTACAGCCGTTTTCATTTATTTTTATATCTGTGTCATCCTTATAATAACGAATGTATTTACCACAATTAACGCAAGGTTCTGTAAAATAACGATTATTCGGCAATTTTATATCTATTGCATAAGCCATAGTCTCACCTCATTTGATAATGAAAGAAATCTTTTATTCCTTAATGATAGTTTTTAAAATTGTATTGTTAAGTGAGTCTGTCCACATAATAGGGATAAGAGATTCTGAAACAAATTCTACTATTTCATCACAATCAGAGAAATACCAATCGTTGCTAAAATAATCACGTTTAATTTCGTGTACTTCAAATTTATTAGATGAAATATTTTTGAATACCATCCATATTTCTCTACTATTTGTTCCAGTAGGAAGCCCATATTCTTCTATTGAATACCAATAAATTGTTTGTTCAATCATCGTTCGTCCCCGTCTTCTATTATTCTTCCAAATTATTTATCAAGACATAATATCTGCGTTACCAGAAACAATATCTTCTTCCAAGGTTTTCAGCATATCCTGATTAAACGCTTCCGTCCATGCAATAGGGGTATATGTTGCACTATCGAAATCTACTTCGTACCAGTCTTCAAAGAACCAACCTTCATCTTCAACAACATCAAAGATGCGACAAATTCTTTGAACCTCAAGTTTATCAGTAAATCCATTTCTGAATAATACCCAAACTTCTTTACACGAGTTCCGAAATCCATCTTTCATTGAATGCCAAATAACTTCTTGTTTAATCATAGCAAATGCCTCAGTCCACTTATATATTTTTCTTTTAACCTATCGGTTAATGTATCTAATAGAATCAAATGGTCTTTAATGTCTGCCAATTTAACAAACCATGCAATCTGACCATAACGTGTTCTAGCACTATCATGAATACGTTCACAATAATCTTCGTACTTCTCACCTTTATTTGTAAGAAGCCTTAGAGCTTTATAGGCGCATTCATAATCAGGATACAACTCGTATGGCTCATAATCTGTATCTTCTAACAAGTCGTGCATCATGGCAACACACCAGCATTCATTACGAATATCAATAGGAATTGCTTCATTATCAGAAGTATAATCGGATACACGCTTGGCGTGGTCAAATGTCTCTTTGTCATAGTATGTTCTCGCCGCATGAACTGCAATCTTCATAAGTTTATAAGATGGCGTATCTAAAACAGATGGATATCCTTCCATTTAATACCACTTCCTTTTATAATCATTGCAAATTTCTGGTGGACTGTTAAATTTACTGGGTCTACAGTTACAATTATAAGTCCATGTTGCATTACTATCTTTATATTTTAGGTATTTACAAGTGTCACAAAGCGGCAAATTTGACGGCTGTTCCTTTTGAGCTTTCTTTGATGCTTTATAAATCAGAATCAAAATACGAAGAATATAACTCAAACCAAGAATCAGAAGAACACCAATTCCAATTTTAATAAATTGCCAAATAAAATTAATCATAATTAAATATCCTTCCACCATTCTGAAATATCTCTTGAGTCAATCTCCGTATTTGTTGTTGATTCTCGGAAGCACTCACACGAACTATCCCACACTGCAATTACACATTCTGTGTCCTTTTCAATTTTATATCCATAGCGTTCATGGAAATACAAATTTAGAAGATATGGCATTCCGTTTTTGAAATATTCAGGGATAGGTTCATCAAATACATAAACCCACATATATCCTCCTGTTAAAAATAGCCGTTTTCTAACGCCCAGTTATCCATTGATAACAGCTTAAACATTTCGATATTTTCAGAGATATATTTTGTTGCATCTTCTTTTGTTGTACCTGTAAATGGTTTACCCACAAACTCTTGAATATCAGCAATAAAGTCAAGTTGTTTTTGGGTCGGTTTCATAAATTTACCTCCATCAAAATTCATTTTTATTACTCCAAATAGTCATCATAAATCGTAATAGTGTTTTCTTTGGAGTCGTCTCCTAAAGCACCGACAACCAGTGGTTTGTTGAGAGATTTCATTAATTCCATAAGTTCCTCTGCGGAATCAATTTCAACTTCGCCCCAATACCAAGTCCAATAAAGACCTCTATGTGCCTTTGATTTAAATTTGTAAGATTTAAGACTTGGATAAATTTCCTCGATTGGATTAGAACTATCTTTAAGGCTTTTAATTTGAAACTTCATCGTTATACTCCTTTATTCAATCCAACCATCATAAATTTCGATGACATTACTCTGAATGTCTACGTTTCTATTCTGGAACCACTTGCTTCCAATAATTAAAGGATAGTTTATACCTTTTACAAGACTATCTAATTCTTCGATAGAATTAATTTCAATACTTCCTTCATACCCCTCATTTTGATTCTGTTTGAAATTAAAATCTTTTAGAATAGGATATGCTTTAATAATAGGATTGCTCATAGACGCAGATTCAATCTCAAATTTCATATTATTCATCTCATTCAATATAATCATCATAAATCGTAATAACCGGGATTGACTCGTTTCTACTAAGAACAATCTGCTTATTAAGATTATGCTCTAGCATAACCAAATCTTCTAGTGTATCAAGTTCAATTTCACCAAAATATTCAGTCCAGCAATAACCACTACGGGTCTTCTGTTCAAACTTATAAAAGTTAAGAACAGGGTATGTTTCTTCGAACGGTTTATTCCAATAACCGACAGACTTAATCTTAAATTTCATATTATTCACCCAACTTAATAGTCACACCATTGTCGATTTCAATTGGATATTTACAAGTTCCATCATTAAAACATTCGTATTTAATAAACCTATCAGCATTATTCATGAGAACTTTCTTATCATGGCGATTCCAAATAATATAGTCATAATTATAATTTAGAACGTCCATGTCGCTCTCATTGGATGCTTTTGCTTCTGCCTCTGGATTACGAATTAAAACCGTCTTTGCATGGAACTCTTTCTTGTACTTATCAATTTCTTCTGGTTCACGAACATCAATAAACACAAGAGTATATTCGTAATTAAAAATATAATTCTGTGTGATATGCGCAGTTGGTTCTGTCCAATAATGAATCTGTTTAACGGTTTCTTTAAACGGTACGTCATCATATTTCGTAAGAAGATGTTTTAGACCACTAAGAAGGTTACGACCCCTTTCGTCCTTGTTGCCATCCCAACCAAGCTTATATGCTATTTCTTTAACCCAACCCACGCTAGAAAACTGGAAACAAAAAATCTTGTGTCCGTCATAACCGTTACACATATTCACGAAGGTATCTTTACCAGCAGTAGATACGCCATTAAGAATATAATATTTTACATTCATTTATAATCCCTCACTCTCTATAAGTATTATAGCAAAAAGGGCAGGGTTTGTCAATACCCTGCCCTAAAACAATTTTAAATATTTACAAGGACTTCATAGTTAGTTATGTGCCAATAATCTTTCTGTTTTTCAAGATGCTTACAGAGTATTACATCGCCAACTTGAAATTCTTCATGGTAATTTTTAGAAGTAATAGTGTAATTAGATTGTTTACCGCTACCAATACTTTGTGCCGTAATCTGTCTAGCCCACGTCTTACCACTAGCCTTAGACTTTAGTGTTTTAACGTCAAGAATATACAGCTTTGGTCTATCCTCTTGCTTTCCAGTCGCAATATCGACATAACCCATGTATTCTTTTTGAATTTCTGCCTTTTCTTTAATGGTCATTGGTTTGATACCTAATGACATAATTAGAGTTTCGCATTCATTCATAATAGCACTATTATCTAGTTGAGTATAAGACTTAGACTCCTTACCAGCTTTAGTAGTGCCGATGGAATGTCTTTCTACAATCGCCCTTACGACATCACTGTTAGCCAGTTTTTCTTTTTTCAAAGTCTTTGCTGTGCCAAACATATCATACATTTTAACAAGACGTAGAAGTTCTTTCGCGTTACCAAATTCCTCAAAGAAGTCTAGCTTAATAAGAATATCTAATTGACGAGCATTTACAGAAGTCTTTTCGTAAATGTCTCGTAGTAGGTCTACAAAGGAATTGTAATGGTTGTCTCGTAGACTATACAGGTCGTCAGCGCAAGACTGATTCATAAATTTTACAGAACCAATACCTTTGTAAATTGAATGAGATTCTTTATCAGGAAAATATTCGGCTTTGGAGTGTCTAAACTTAGGGGGTAGAATTTTAATTTTCTTTTTTGTTGCATAAGTTGTCGCTTCAATTGTACGCTCTGAATTTCCTTGCCATTCATTTAAGCAACAACTCAGAAATTCAAGAGGATAATAATAACGAAGCCAAGCGCACTCATAAGATATGTAAGCGTAACTGTAAGAGTGGATGGAAGAAAAACTATAACGAGTGGCATAAAGAATGCAATTTAGAAAGACATCCATAATTTCGTCTGTTTTGGCATCCGAAAGATGGTATCTTAGTTTTGCGTTCTCTTCAAAGCCTTTGCGAATAATCGGTAATTGGTCGCGCGTCCCTGCCTTCTTTGCAACACAATTGTGACATACAATACCGTCTGCAATAAAATTATGAGTATCTTCTACTTCAATGTCAAATACTTCGCACAAGCCATTTTCTGTAATGGACATAACACGTTGAGTTATAAAATCTCCCGTTAAAAGCTCGTAAGTGTGTGGCATATAAAGGTTTTCAGATAGCTTTTTGGCAGTTTCAATATTAATTGGATACCCGTTTGTTATATCATAGTCCCTTCCGAAAAGTTCCAAGAATAATCCTCTTGATGAAGCGCCGATGTTTTTACAGTAATCCACTGCCTCTTTTTTACAACTGCTTGGCAAGAAATACCTATAGGTGTCGTTAATATCAATCATCTCTTGCAATTCCGCTTTTTTCTTTCCAACAATAAACGGCATAATATAATGTTGAAAATTTCCAAGAGAAACTTTATCTGCAATGGTTAACGTATAAGACAGGTAATTATACCCTTTAACCTTTTTTGAGGCAACTACAGAATAAATACCAAATTTATAAAGCTGAGCCTGTAACTGATAAGCAAGATTCGGACTGATTGTGGAATATTCGATAGCCTTTCTCGTAAAGTTGTAAGCCCCATCCGTGTTAAATAAGCCAGCCAGAAAATTTGCTAATTTTTCTGTCATAGAATATTTCTGAATTTGCAGCGGGATTTCTTTCTCTTGGGATTTGTGTTTCATATCAAATCCCAAAATTAGATTCCATACTGCATCCTTAAATTTCCCGCTATAGATATGAATATAGTGGATTTTGTCTACTGTTTTTCCATCTGCTGTAAATTCATAAAATTCAGGGGTTCCACTTTTTTGCGTTTGTTTAACTGCTGATTTAAATTTATCAATAATTTCAGGGTCAGAATTAGTAAAACTTAAATGTTCTTTTGCGAAAATAGTTCCGTCTCCAATAAGAGCGCCCAACATCCATAGAATGTCATTTGCAGGCTTGCGATTACTTTTGATACCATCATTAAAATTTTTAAGCTTTTTAGGAGTAAAAACAAAATCTCCAACTTTGATATCTTTTGCCTCTATAAAACCTCTCTGAGTCAAAATTCTATGGTCTTTGGTACAATGAATTTTGAAACCACAATCACAATTGATGCTAATAGTGTCTTTAATACCATTATTAAACCAATTAGTTACTTTTTTGGATGTGATTAAGTTTTTCTCTTTAGAAGCAACAAAATCTCCAACTTTAACGTCTTCAATATTTTTTAGAGAACCATCTGACATCAAAATTCTTGAACCACGAACAATACATTTTCTGAGTTTATCGCTTTGTAGGAATGTATACCCGCAAAATTTTTGTACAAAAGACATCTGGGACTCCTGCATGATAGGATACCCCATTTCACTTGCGAGTAAATCATCAATATCTTTTACGCCAGAGACATAACCCTCACCCTGAACGGCTTTCGGATAAACTTCTTTTCCGCAAGGACGAATCAATGCACTGATATAGGCAAATAGGTCAAACTTGGTAATAGAAGGATTAGACTTCTTGATTTTGCACCAGACTTTATCAGAATACATCTGAGAAACAGTTCTCGCGCCGTAAGGGCTGTTAACCTCAAAAATCAAAGAGGTGTCGTCACGAACCGATTCCCAAACTTTATCGTCATTAACGTCAACAGTTTTAGCAGTTAATTTTGGAATATTTGCGAGTTTGCAACTTTTATTGATACAGGAGACGTTAGTCAAGCCTAATACGTCCTCCTTCACAAAATTCAAAGAGTCAAGCTCTTTCATATTCAGAACGGAAACAGGGTATTCATCTCCACTAAGATAACAAGTACCAATTTCTGATTCTAGGTCAACAGTAGCAGCAACGACACCACTTGCATGAGCACCGATACTTGTACAAACGCCCTGCGCTAAATCTACATACTTGAAAAGTTCAGCATATTTTTTACGCCAAGACTCATCAATAACCTCTTTTTTGTTTTCTCCTTCTGATACCAAACAAATAGCGTTGCAAATTTCATTTACGGTATCAAGGGAAATTTCAAGCCCGCGTCCAAAGTCTCGAATAGCACCTCTTAGGCCAAGCGTGTTAAAGGTAATAATTTCGGTAGTTTGCATATTAGAGAAATCCATTTTGTCGTGAAGCATCCAATATTTAGTTTTATCTCTATCTTCGTTACCCCAATCCAAATCCACATCTGCCAAACTATATTTATCTTTGTTCATGAAACGCCAGAAAGCAAAGTTATGCTTCATAGGATTGACTTCCGTAACATGAAGGATATATAGAGCAAGACTAGAGGCGGCAGAGCCACGAGCAGGGCCGCACCAAATATCATGATTGTGACACCACGTCGCAATGTACTCCTGCAAAAGAATATAGTCTACTGCATCAACTGCAATAAACGTTTCCATCTCTTCGTTAAGACGGTCAACTACCTGTTCACGGGCAAAGCCATCCTCCATCGCATATCTAATAGAAGTTTCATTGAATAGTTTTGAACGCAAAAGTTCGGTAGAATTTGGAAAGACCTTTGGATACTTAAAAGAGGTATCAAGAGTGATACTCTCGACCATATCTGCCATTACATTCGTGTTCTGGATTGCTTCAAGATACACGGATTCTGGCAAACAATTTTGTCTCTGATATGCTTTTACGAGTTCGTCATAGGTCTTGAATGTTAAATCCCATCCAGCTTCATCATCATTAAACTGAACCTTTTTAGATTTTTGCAAAACCTTTCTCGCTTCTGCATGGGCATCATTCAAAGCATGAGTATCAGTACCGGCAATGAGCGGGATACCATATTTTTGACTTAGCTCATAAAGATAAAGATTATACTCCTTTTGCTTTTCAACATTATGGTGTTGGATTTCTAGGAAGCACCTATCTTTATGTTCTGCTAAAAATTCAATAAAACGATTCTTAATATCTTCGTTTCCCTTACATAAGATTCCACCAACACAAGCAGTTGTAATAATAATATTATCGCTTGTGTTAATAAGTTGCTCGAAAGTAATTCTTGGAGAGTAATATCTCTGTTCCTCTCTAAAAGCGATACTAGACAGTTTGTTTAACTCTTTTAGACCAGCGAGATTTTTAGCAATTAATACGCAGTGGTAATTGTCACGGACTTTGTGTGGGGTTGGGTTATCTTCTGTCTCCCACCAAAGCTTCTCAGCTACATAGATTTCAATTCCGTGCAAATACTTCATTCCTGCTGCTTCAATGGCATCCTTTTTCTTTTTCCATAAGAAAAAGTTACCATGCTCAGAAAAGCACAGAGCGTTCATTCCGCACTCTTTAGCACGAGCAACGTAATCCTGATATTTGGTGACACTATCCATACCAGCGCCGGATAGATTAGAGATATCTGTATGACAATGGTAAATCGTATAATTGTTCAAGTTACCAACTCCTTTCTGATTATTATTATATACAAAAATAGTGCATCTGTCAAGATGCACTATCAATTTATTTGTTAAATTTTAGAACGGGAGATTTGGTTCTTGTGTTGATTCTGTTGGAATATCAGGTTCAGAGGCAAACGTGGGAGTAGGATTAAATTTAAGTTCAGGGATATTAGCAACAATTCTCTTGCTTAAATTATCATCATAATGAATCTTGTTACCAAGTTCACGCTCCCAGCGATAACGCATATTAAGCTCTTGCTCATCAGAAAAAATACGCATAGAACAATTGTCATAATACAATTTTAGTTTGCTACCAGCCTTGCCCGATTGACGGTCTTTGACAACCGATAGCTGAAAATCATAACCCTCTGAATCTTCATTCAGAATCTTACAAGCGATACATCTGTCAGCAATGTTAGCAATTTCCATTGCTCCGGCAACGCTTTGCAGACCAACTTCCGTTTCTCCTTGGGCAAGTTTGCGAGAGTGAGCAACGAGGGCTACTTCAACAGGATATTTACGAGTAAACATTTTAACCTGTTTGATAAAATCTGTCTGTTTTTCCAGTTTAGTATCGCCAGCGCAACCTCTTAAATCAAGACACATCAAGTTGTCAATCACAAAACACGTTGTATTATAACGACGGTAAGCATAATCCATCTGCTGTAACAAACTCATACTCTCTGTGCTTAGAGAACTGTCGTCTGAACAGTCATCATATACAAATAGATTTTCGTGATAATATTGACGGATTAAATCTGTAGCCTGTTTTGATACTGCATAGCCCTTTGGACGGTCTGGGCCGTTATCATATTCGATAATATGACGGTCTCCCGCAAGAGGTCTAAAAATATTACCCAGCAAGAACTGAGCAGGGATTTCGCCAGAATAAATAAATACGTTTTGATTTTGCTCCAATGGAGCGGCTACACAAATCTGATTTAGTAGGCTACTTTTGCCATTTCCGGCAAGAGCTGTAATCAAAGTAAGTGTGTTTTCAAAATTGCCGTATAGAACCTTATTTAAAGCTTTAATTCCAAAAGAAATGTTCGGCACATTCTGTAGCTGCATCTCTTCGTAATCAAACAGATGTTTAACGCGAGGATTTTCTACCGCTTTAGCATCTGCAATCATTTTTAAAATTGCACTGCCATCAATAGCAATCATTACATTATTAGCATCTGTTTTACGGATAGGTTTCTCTTGATTAAATTGCTTGTAATATTCTTCAACGGCTTCCTGTGCATAATCAGGAGACTCTACAATATAACAACGATACTCGCCCAGCTTTTGAACAATCTTCTTTGTCCCTTCTTCACCAGCAGTATCGTTATCAAGCCATAGGATAATCTTCTTAAATTTCTCAAGAAAGTCGAAGTTATACTTAATCCAATTTAGGTCTGTTGCGCCCCCCGGAATAGACACTACATTGTGACTACCAGACTGCCATACAGCCATAGCATCAAGATTTCCCTCCGTAACAATTAGAGGTTGGGTAATATCAATATTGTTGATATTAAACAGAGAATAACAAGGAGAACAATCACCCTGCCACCAATACTTAGACTCTCCATGCTTTACAGCGTGAGCATGACGATATTTAACACCAACAAGACGACCATTAATATCTTTGAATTTAAATTGAACGTCACCCTTTTTAGTCTGTCCAATATCAAAAAACTTAATAGTTTCCTCTGTAAATCCACGCTTCTTTAGATAAACGATAGCATTAGAATTGTCTTCAACAGAATCATCAACAGGGAATTTATAATTCTCTAGGCTTTCACGCTCATCATAACCAAAACCACGCTTGAAATCAAATTCAATATGGCAACGGTCAAACAGACGCTTTAGAGCTTGTGCGTAAGTTTCATCATAAGCGTACATATACGCATTGATGATGCTATAATTACCACCATTACTAAAATCGTGGTAACAAAGGTCTTTTTTGTTCCAAATAAAACTAGGGTTAGAATCGCTTGAAAATGGAGAAGAACCCGTTAGCTTCTCTTCATCAAAATTACGAAGATTCATTAGCTTCGCAATCTCGATAGCCTGTTCTTCGTTTCCAAGCATCTGTTCTGCTTCTTTAATCTTATCTAGTAAATCTGCCATGTTAAACCCTTTCTTTTATTGGTGATTCACACAGAGTCCACAACTATCTTTATAGCCGCAAAGATTCCTTCCGTAAAAGTCATTCTTGTAGTCCAAAAGCTCTGAATACTTCTTGTGTCCATCACCAAACCGTAATTTCTTCGTGTCTGTATTATAGCACGGGTTTTCAATTTTTACAATAGGGTCTTCAAGTTCTACACAAAAATCATTTGTCTCTTCGACCTTGAAATTATCCCAGTTTACAGAAAGGATGGCATCAATGGTACGTTTCGCCCAGTCCATAGCCATGCGATATTCTTTCTTGTCAAAAGGAATAACTACCAATTCACCCTTGCGGAACATATTGAAATAAAGGGTTTTAGGCCATTCACCATACTTCTCATGAACTGCATAAGCATATAGATATAACTGTTTTGCATAATCTGCGAGTTCTTCTTTTGACTTAAATTTAGACTTAGATTTATGGTCAATAATAATTAATCTACCACTTTTTTTACTTCTAGCAATAAGGTCAACTTTGCCATTAAACAGAGCGTAATCAGTAATAGGAATTTCAAACTCATATTCCGATTCAAGAATCTCCCAATTTGAATATCCTTCAAAATTGGTGAAATAATTCTCGCCATCTGCGTAATAGTAAGGATATAAGTCTTTTGAAAATGTATCAGACATCTTTACGACAAAGCTAGACGGGACTTCTGTTTGAAAGTTATCCTGATAATAGGATAACATCTCCCAAATTTCAAGCTGACCTTTCTCATACATTTCAAGAATCTTATGGCAGAATGTGCCAAACTCACTTAAACCACTTTTATCATTTTTCTTTTCATGCAAAACGTAGTTTTTATAATAACAAATTGGACACTCACCAAAATTCTTTAGTTTAGAAAATGAGAAAGTTGGTAGTTTCTTCTGCTTCTCTTCTTCCATACTTTCCCTCCTTTAATATAAAATAGCCACCACCGAAAGGTGGTGGCTAAAACCATCAACTATTGGTTAAATTTTACTTAGAAAGGAAGGTCATCAGACGCAGTAGGGGCGCTGTCAACAGGAGCAGACTTGGCAGTGGTGGCAGAACCCTTGTCCGCATTAGGATTGGCAGACATAAACTCCCAACGGTTGACAATCTGGCTAACACGAGTAATCTTGGTATCCTTACCATCGCCCTCAGTAGTAGAAGAAGACATATAAGCATCAACAAGAATGGGCTGACCCTTCTTAAAGAACTTGCAAATGCTTTCTGCGGTCTGACCAAAAGCGGTAAAAGGAATAAAAATAGCCTTGGACTTACCGTCCTTTAGATGAACATCCTGTGCAAGAGTAAAAAAAGTATACTTGTTACCGTTAGTCTCCTTTAGTTCAGGGTCAGCAACAAAACGACCAGAAAAATGCAGAGTATTCATAGATTTAATCTCCTTTATAATGTTAAATATATTATATATCGAACTCGACTAAAAGTCAAGCATTATTAGTTGTTCTTAGCTTCCAGTTCAGCCAGAATATTCTTAGCAACACCAATATCAGTAATAGAGTTGTAGTTGGCACTAGTATGGTACTTCTTGATAATACCAACAAGGTCAGTCTTGGATAGCTTATTAGCACCAACTAGAGCCTGTGCAAGGCTACCAATCTTATTAATAGTGTCAGTTAGTTCAGAAGCCTCGCTAACAGAACCAGAGCCATCATAATCAGGAGCCTGAGCAAAGGTCTTTGCAGAAGTAGCTTCTACATCAGAACTATTAGCCCACTTGATAATCTTCTTGCCAAAGTCCTCAGACAGAATGGTATAGCCCTCATTTTCAAAGATATGAGTGTTATCCTTTTCACACTTAGCCATGTGAGAGGTTACATCAATGTTGAAAGTAGTAGTGAAGTAATACTCGAAACCGTCACGTTGCTTTGCACCGACACCCAGCTTCTTAACAGCAGTACGACCACGCTCATCCTTATCAACTTCATACTGGTCTTTTCCCTTCATAGTGGCAATAATATGAATAGGACTATACTGCATAGTGTCAATAAACTTATCATGACGAGGGGTAATTAGCTTCCAGTCCTGATAACGACCGCCAGCCTGTTGCTGTAGCTCAAGACAGCCGCCCTTACCTTCCCATTCGGCAGAAGTGCTATCAATAATAAGAATGGCGTACTTTTCTTCAACCGCATAGTTAATTAGCTCAGTAAACTGTTCTGGTGCATAAGGCGGAACGAGGTCAACAATGTCATAATCAAATTCATTAGCATAATAGCGACCACGAGAACCCTCTGTATTGGCGAATAGGATACGTCCGTTAGTCCCAACATCAGTGCCAGTCTTCTTCATCTCTTCACGCATACCAGTTGCAAGACGTAGTGCGCTATAGCTCTTACCAGAACCACTAGGCCCCATCAGAGCAATCTTAACAGCAATCTTCTCACGAACAGCCTTTTGAACCTTAAAGTTGAATCCCATTATATAATTCTCCTTGTTAAATTAGTTGTTATTGTTCTTAACAAAATTCTCACGACGCTTCTTGCAATTAGCGCAATGACAAGGGAACGTACCATGAGCATTAAACCATTCCGCCATCTTTGCTTCCTTTACAGGGAATACACCACCACAATCAACACAGGTATAGTACAGAATCTTTTCAGGCTTATGCTTTGCCTTGTCCTCTACAGGTTCAATCATATTGATGTGTCTTTCTTCCATTTTTTGTTCTCCTTTATTAGTTATTGTTAAAATGCTTTTCAATAAAATAGTCGCAAGCATATTTCATATCTTCAACCTTGCCACACATATCATCCGAAATACGCTCTTCCTTATCGGCGATATCCATCAGATTCTTGGCAATTGCACGAAGATTCTTTGCCATAGTCATGTGCTGACCGATACGGTCATCAGTGGAAAGAATATCAAACTTCTTCTTTACAAGAGCCTTACCAAATTCTGCATCATACTCGTCATTATCACGAGGACGAACGTGACAAGTAATGCGCTTGCCCGGAACTTCAAACTCTCCAATCTTCGTGTGAACAGTCAGACGCTCAGTAGAGCCATCAGCAACCGTAGTCGTGTTAAAAATCTTCGTAATCATTTCGTTTCTCCTTAGTTTTTTTGTAAATAAAAGTCGTTTTTTAAAACCAGTCGGGATTGGTTTCTATATAATATTATACTCAGAAAAAATCATTTGTCAAGAGTTATTTGGAATTATTTTTGATAAATTCTCCGGCTCTAAAAAATTGTATGCTGTATATCTACATAAACATAATTTCTGCTTCTCAGAAACATACCCATGAGCGTCATAATATGACACAATATTTCTGCATAACTTCCGATAATCTGTTTCTGGCTTATTCTTAGAATTAATCATGTCATTAATTTGATATACGGTAAACTCCTTGTATAGCCTATCAATAACTTCTTGTCTTGGTAGACGCACAGGTTTCTGCACATCAAATAACATCCTCAAACCCATGCGGCACCACCATTACTTTCTGGTTTTATGGTCGTTCATGCAACGAATAAGAAAGTCGTATACATCAGACCAGTTGTTCAACTCCGGGCTAGAACCATCTGCAAACTGAATATCGCCAAATTTATAATCACGAAGATAATTGCGCTCATAACAAAGATATCCAAGCCAGTCGTCATCTAGGTCATTAAACTGTTCCTGAATAACATACATGAGTGCGCTCTCAAGACCGCTACTCATAATAGACGAATCATCGTCATAATCACGGAGCACCTTATTGATGGCTGTCTCAAAATCATCGTGTTTTGTGATTTCTTTCATAGCTTTTACAAAAGTTTTCTTACTAATCATTACCGTTCACCCCAATCATCCTTTTCGTCAAATAAGCAATATAGTACAGCTGAAAGTATAAAGACACCGACAAGAAACTCCATAAGTTCACCTCTTTCCAAAAATAATATCCATTACAATAATTGCCACAAAACACATAAATAAACAATACATATAAACTCTCCTTATTGTTTTATCTATAAGTATTATAGCACATCATGCAGTTAATGTCAACATCTTATCCCAACATTCTTTCAATTTCACAAATTTCATTTTCTATGCTCTTAATCCTCATTTCATAATAATTTCTCTTTTTACTATCACATTTTTCACTAACCTTAATTAGATGTTCAAGTTCACAGCTTCTATTTTCCAGTTCTTCGAGCAAGAAATTATTATATTCTTCTTGTTCAAATAAATTTTTATACTTCTTATATAAAATATAAATCTCTTGGCTTGGTCTACAATATGTTTTTCTCTTGCTACTATTTCCCTCTCCGCATCCATACATACATAGTGCTCTCTCTATATTACCCTCACTCTTTTCTAAATAATACCTCAACATTTTTACTCCACATCTAATATTAGTCTTTTCATTATACAGTTCATCTTTACTCACACCTAAAAATTTAAGCACATCCTTACTTGTACTAATCTGCATCAGTCCCCTATACTTCTCTCCCACGTCTCCCTGAAATCTACTCTCATGCTCTATCACAGCCACAACCAATGCTTTCATGTTTATGTCATACCCATCTACCAGTCCCTTATTATTCCACTGTTCATAATCCTCTTTCCAGTTAGGATAGATTCTCTCAACTCTCTGTTCTGGTGTCTCTGCTCCTACTGTTGTACACACACTCATCACTATCATCATTGTAATGACGGCACACAATAATTTCTTCATCATATAGTTCCTTTCTTTATTTTAGTCCATATAGGACTACTAAGATTATAACATAATTCTTATGATTTTGTCAAGTCTTAATTCTGATATTGTACTTTAGTTAATTATTTTAATAGTTAATATTATCTAATACAAACAAATACAACACAATATTACTATTCTAATATTTATTATTATGATATTGATTTAACATTGTATCTTGTGAAGATGACGTATTATGATTGTCGCATCTATAACAAGCCACAATTTATAGATTGAAATAAAAATGTGGTATCGTTCTTTATAGTGAATAGATGAGACTATGTATTATATAAACAAAATACATTCAAAATAGATTCCAATAAAAAATCAATTATTCCAACATTTTCACCACTTTTTCACACTACATCAATTTTTCATTCTCTCTTAAATTATAAAAAATAATTTAACCATCAATTATTTTTACTACAAAAATCATCACTTATATCTCATTTTACAACAAAAACTCGACTGTAAAATTTTTAATAAAATACTTGACTTTCTTTGTGAAATATGCTACAATACTATTAGAAGGATTTATCCTTCGTTACTCTGTTAAATTAGGTGGGAAACTAATATGAAAGAAAACAACAATATACTAATCATTGTAGAAAATTTACAGAAGCAAAGGCTTCTTTTCAAATATATGGTCTCTAAATTTGAAGATAACCTTTGCACTTATTATAACGGGATGCCAGATATCAGAATAAAGAATAAACATATCAAAATTGCTACACTGAACTCTAACCCAAACGATTCTTATGATTTAATTATTATAGACTCTACATTAGAATACAATAAAGAAGTTTACAAAATTGGCAATATATGTTCAAATATAATGGTGATAGACATATTCGATATCGTAGAACCATTAATAAAGGAAACAGAACAAGATATAGCGCTCAGAACACTAAATTACTGTTAAATTATTATACCCCTTATCTTTTTGTGATAAGGGGTATAATTTTTATATTCAGTTAGCTAAGATACAAGAACCATCATCATGAGAAACAAATTCCGTATCATAACAATTCAACCAAATATCTTCGTTTCCTTTTCCAACATGATAAATATAATAATTGTTTCCTATCGCATAGATTTCCATAATAACCCAAGGGTTATTCAAACTAAACCTATTCTTGACAACATCTCCAACTATTACAATATCGTCATTCCAACAGAATCCAGCTCCTACTTTCTTAGGCATTGATACTCTCCTTAATAGAATCAACGGCTTCCTTAACAGCGTCACAGAAATATTCAATCTCTTCACCTGTTAAATTCTCAAAGCTAACACGAATTGTTCCATTAATGTACTCACGAGGAACGTTATACGCTTCAAGTACATAAGACTTCATACCAGTATTGCAAGCGGAACCAGTAGAAACATAAATATGATATTTCCATTCAAGAATATCTTTTAGCATCTCGCCATTAATACCCTTAAAAGAAATACTCATAATTTCAGCAATACCGGGATTATTGATTCTGTAATCAAGGCCACGCTTAAATAGACCATCACAAATAGCCTTGTTCATAGCTTCATGCTTTTCCATTGTTTCCTGTGAATAATCTACAGTATCAAGCGCGTAATCAAGAGAAGCAATGCCAATAATATTCTCAGTGCCACCACGCATACCAAACTCTTGATGACCATAAATCAAAGGGTCAATACGGACACCTTTTTTAGCAACAAGAACACCAACACCAGAGAATGCACCAATCTTATGGCCAGAGATTGACATAAAATCAACATCAAGTTTAGACAGGTCGATTGGCATTTTTCCAAAAGCCTGTACAGCATCAACGTGAAACAGATGCCCATTATTATGAACAATTTCAGAAATCTTTTTTACGTTGTTAATATGTCCAGTTTCATTGTTGACCCACTGAACAGACACCAAATCCTGTAGATTAGAAGTATTATCATCTTCAAGGTTTACATTTAGCCAATTATAATCAATTGTACTTCCATCAGACTTAATAAAAATATTTTCACGGAATCTTAAATCATTTTTAAGTCTTTCCATAATACTAGAATGTTCTGCATTGGTAGTATAAAGACAGTCATAATCAATACCATTCAAAACAGTGTTGTTAGACTCACTGCCAGATGATGTAAAAATAATATTGTATTTAGATTCATCTGTATTTAGCATATCATATAATTTATGTCTAGTTTTCCTAAGAATAAGCTTTGCAGATTCAGCAATATCACTATTATCACTAGGATTATATAGATATGGCATCTTATTATATAACTTATCAGCTACACCCTTAGCAAGTGGATGATGGCTTGCGTAATTTAGGTATAATTCCATCGTTTCGTTCAATTTATCACCTCATTAAAATGGAAAATCTTTTTTAAATTCTTCCGGGTCTGGTACTTCTGCCCAATAAAGAATAGCAAGAGAATAATCGTCAATATTAAAATGTCCAGCTAAACTTTTACCATTAAAACAATACGGCTCTTTATTAAAGTAACAATAAACTTTATTACTCATCCAATTGCCATTACGACAAGATTGAACACCAAATACCATATAATTTCCACTGTTCTTCGGATAACTATTTTTATCTTCTTGAACAAATTTATTCCATTTTAGTTCCATAATACCTCACTAATACTCAGATAATTAAGCACTCCATACACTACCGCTTCTTAAATTCACCTCTAATCCACGCTGACACAAATAGAATAATAAAAGTCGCAAGAGAACCAATAACACATACTTCAATAAGTTTAGAAATAATATTTAAAAGAATCATTTTATTCTTCCTCTTCAATTTCTACGTTTTTATTCTTTCTGCGATAATTCCTTGCAAGCATCTTTTTACACCATCTTGAATGCTGTTCTGTTACCTGAAACCCCTCTTTCTTTTCATCCAAATCTTCTTTAGCCCTAACAAGTTTATCATTTTTGCAGATTTTCTTGTAATTAGATTTCTTCATCAAACTCGACCTCTTCCATCTTGTCTTTTCTTCTGTATTTTCTATTCAAATATTTTTTATACCATTTCTTTTTACCAGCATTGTGAGCACCGACCAACTCCTTATATTCAAGTAGTGCGTCTTGCTCGTTATCCATAAGTTCTCTCTTTTTGTAATCAGCTTTACCCATCGCAAATAATTTCCTCATCACCAAACACCCAAGTTTTAGGACATGGATTTGTGTCAAAAAGATTTACGTCACAAAAAGCACCGAATTTACATTCGTTACAGCAACCGTCTGCAATTTGTTTTTTGCAATATTCTCTTAATTTGACAAGACCATTCATAATCTCTTCATAATTATTCATATCAATAATCCCATAAATCATAAGGATGATTAGAGTAGAGATATTCGTGACAAATCTTATCAAACTTACAATCCTCACAATGAATACTCCACTCTGAACATAAATTACAATACGCGGAAAGACTTTTTATGGCTTGCGAAATGTAATCGTAATAACTTACATTTTCGACGTTAGTTTTCATTTTTTCTAGTTCATTCCTTTTAAACTCGTCAAGAATGCCTTGTTCAAACTCTCCACTCATAATAAAACCTTTCTCTTGTAGCTCATGTCGGGTATGAGCTTTTGTTTGTTCTTATAAGCATTATACCACAGCACTTCCATGTTGTCAAGACATAATTTTAATTTATTTTAATTTATAATGAAATTATTTTTTATATCTAGTCATATTATA